>Ga0181531_10000585_pt1 | contig 24161 bp, 17 predicted proteins | sample PEATcosm2014_Bin_38_FD_119743 | JGI IMG/M metagenome (GOLD analysis project Ga0181531, IMG submission 119743) | Peatland microbial communities from MTU Mesocosm Facility, Houghton, MI, USA - PEATcosm2014_Bin11_10_metaG | ecosystem: Environmental > Terrestrial > Soil > Wetlands > Peat | place...
ACTGAACTGTGAAGCAACCCGGGGATGAGAATTACGAGTAAGAGATGACGGCAGGATCGAAGCAAAGCTCACCTTCCTTGGAGGCCGTGCCAGCGCCCGACACCCGTACATAAATCTCTTCCAACGCTCTCGTGCGGTGTTCCAAATCAAATTCGCGAAGCACGCGTTCGCGGCCTGCGACTCCAAAGTGGTGGCGCAATTGGGCGTCTCGCAGGAGCACGAGAAGATATTTGGCCATGGCGCGCCAATCGCCCTCGGTGGCCAGAAAGCCCGTTTCTGCGTGAGAGACCACCTCCGAAATTCCCCCGGAAGCGAAGGCCACAACGGGCTTGCCAACCGCGTGGGCCTCGGCGCAAACCATTCCGAAACCCTCTTCCTCTCCGGAAAGCCTGGTGATCGAAGGAACACAAATAAGGGATGCGCGATTCATCCACTCGCGAACGTCTTCGGAAGTTCGGAAACCCAGAAACTGATAGCGGCGAAGGGATTGCTTGGCGAGTTGTTCCAATCCCGCGCGCAACGATCCGTCCCCCAAGAGCACCAACTCGACTTCCGGCAACTCCTTCTGTACCTCGGCGGCGGCGCGGATGAGGAATTCCGCGCCTTTGCTCTCCTCCATGCGTCCGACAAACAGGATTACGGGAGCCGCCTCCGTGCTGGCTGGATGAAACTTTTTTGTGTCCACCCCCGTGTAGTGAACCAGGACTTTTTCTTCCGGGTATCCTTGTTCGAGCAGCTTGCGCCGAATGAATTTGGAAACGGCAAGAAACCACGCGTTGCTCTTAATTAATTTTTGTTTGTTCAGGACATAGTGCCGGAAGCCGAGGCGAACATTCTGGTGACGCAAGTCCAATACTGTGGCATCGGAGCCGTGGAAGGTCACGATTAAGGGAATGCCCAGCTTACTTGCGAGCGGGAGAACGCGGAGGCCGTTGGAACCATAGTGCGCGTGGAGCAGAACGGGACGGAACGCCCTCAACCGCCTGGCAAAGTCGGGTGCGTACCCGAAAAGCTTGAAACCAAGTTCCAATATCCTGTCGCTATGATTTCCCCGATTGATAGTGCAAATGTTCTGGCCCCGCAAATCTAGGCCCGCAACCCTGCGCGAACCGGCATAGACGGGTTCGAAGTTGCGCAGCGCATTGGCCTGCGCGTAGATGAAGGTCTCCGAGGGATACAGTAAGTGGTCGGAAAAGATAATCACTTTTTGTTTTGCACCAGGGCTCATGAGAATTCTTCGCTGGGGACTAAAAGCGACGCCTCCTGCACGGCCACGGACTCCAGCAACACGGCGTCGGCGGCAACCGCGGCGGCGACGCAGAGAGCCCATTCCAAATCCTGAAACAGAATGGTGCATTCCGCGAAGTTATGGAGGATCACAAAAAAGAGCAAAGCGAGCGGCCAAAGATGGGTGCTGGTTTGGCCGCGTTCCGAGCAGTAAAAGGCGCGTTTCATTCCTGTCCCGAGGAAGGCCAGGGCCAGAACGAAACCAACACCCCCCAAGGTCAGCAGGATTTCCAAGTATCCATTGTGCGAATACATGATCCTGATTCCCATGGCCCGGTCGATCGCCAGCGAATCAGGGGAAGCGCCAAACCAAAATCCCGAATAGCCATAACCCAGAATCGGATGTTCAGCAATGTAAGAAAGGACCCAACGCCAAATCTCCGTGCGGCCGGTCAAATCGGAGGAACGACCCAGGGTGGCGGCAATTTTTTCGCTTTCCAAAAGGGAAAGGGCGGCGCCGGCCGTGAGCAGCAGCAGGCTGGACAAAGCAACGGCGAACGGTGGGCGCAGGCGGAGGCGGTGCAACGCGAATTTATAGAGTTGAATAAACAGCAGGCATCCGATGAGCGCCAGGGCCGGAGTGATGGAACTTGAAAAGAACAGCAGGGCAGCGGATAAAAGCAGGGCGACGCGGTTGAGTACTTTGGAAAACGCAGTATCGGTGGAGAGATGCCATTCCACGAGCACGGACAACGCCATAATGGAGCCAAGCCCATTTTTCTGGACAAAAACTCCGCGCCATGCGCCTTCCTGATCGGCCAGGCTGGAAATCCCGTACCTGGGCAGCAAAACAATGCAAGTCAGGCTCAACACAGCAATGATGCGAAACACCCAACTCATTAACCGCAACTGATCTTCGAAGGTGAGGCGGACGGCGAGCGCCACACCGAAAAGGGTCGTGCCGAGAACAGCGATACTGCGCTGCAACACAATCGTCGGGGAACTCGCCCAGGTGCAAGACAGCAACGTCAGCACGAGCAAGGCCACAAGAGACCAGTTACGGCGAAGGACGAAAAGCGTCTCGCGGTAATTCACCAGCAAAACCGTAGTTACACCCAAATAACTGAGAGTCAGAATTAGCTTGTAGACCACATTGCCGTCCGCGGGGTTGTCCCCGGGAAGCAAAAATATAGATAGCAGCGCCTTCGTCAGAATGAACGCGCAGCCTCCCAGAGCAATCAGGTCCAGAGCTCTTCGAGGTTCGTTCATGCTTCGGCTCGCATTTCCAATACTTCGCTTTCCTTGAAGGTATGCCGCGAACCACGGGACAACCACAGCACCGCAGCGCTCATCCCGCACGCCAGCAAGGCGTCGGAAGCTATGCTCGACCACGCGGCTCCGCGCCAAGAATAAGCTGGAATAATCCAAAGATTAATGAGTACGTTGAAGACGGCCACGCCCAAATGGATTCCCGTTCGCAGCCCCGGATATCCGGCACCGGCCAGAGCGTCGGAAAGAAAAAAGTGAATAACCTTTAGAACGGGTAAGATGGCCAGCCAGCGTAACGCCTCGACGGTTAACGCGTAATCTTTTCCCAAAATGTGAGGGACGATCCCTGCTCCAACCAAGATGGCGATCCCCACAAATCCGGCATAACCAAGGGCGCGCGCGACGAGCGGTCTTGCATATCGGAAGGTCTCGACAATTCCACCAACGCCAACGCGGAAGAAGTTCGGATATGCTGCCGCTAATAACGACCACACAGGGGCGAAGCTCACATCGATTAAGCGATAAGCCGCGCCGTAGATCCCAGTGGCCTCAAGGGTGCTCAGGCGCGCGAGCATGGTCTTGTCAATGTCGTTGTAGATGGTTTGTGCGCTTTGGCTGACCGAGAAGAAAAACCCTTCTCTGGCTTCGGTTACGCTCCGCAAAAAGCTGACTGTCGGGGTGCCGAGTTTCCAGAGCGCCAGCGTCAATGCCGCCAGGGCTACTGCTCCCGTACTGGCGCAGTAGAATTCTCCCCACTGCAGCGCGGAGGGGCTGTGATGCAACGTGACCAAAATGATTGCCGCGACAAGCCGGCTGGCGCTAAGAAGCACGTTGAATGACGCAGTCCATTGCAACCGTTCAAACGCCATGAAGGCATACCCGCATAATCCCGTGATGCTCATCCCGATGAGATCGGAGGCCGCGATCAACTTCACCAAGCTGCTTGGGATTGCTGGGGACAGTACAAAGCGCGAAAACAACACGACCGCGCCAAACAAAATCGAACCTGATACAAACGTCGTCAACAGTGCCCTGCCCCACTGCTTCTTGAACTGGCTGCGATCACGCGTGACATTCTTGATGAGCAGATGACCGGTTCCCAAGGTCGCAAACGGGGAAAGAATGCCCACCAACCCTACTACGCCGACAAAGGCGCCATAATTCTGCGCTCCCAACGATCGGGCGATTAACGTAAAGTACAAAGCCTGAATGAGCACCTTGAGGCCCTGCCCCAACAACATCCAACCGGTGTTGCGGGCCAGCGTGCCGCGCGGCAAAAACGGAACTTGCATTAGATTTTGCAATTTTCGTATCGACCTTCGTTCTTTAGTCGGGTGCGGAGATGCTGGCCGCTGAATTCTCCGGCTGCGGTAACCAGTATCCGTTTCTGGCTTGTCATGGTAGAGGAGATTCTCCCGTAGGATTTGCCGCCTGGGTGTTGCCGCGTTGCATGGTAGGGGAACGCCACACCGAGGTTTGCAGAAGCTCGAGGCCAACAAACCACACCGCGATAGGAATGGTGATTAGGTAACGCTTCCACAGGCGCCGGGGCTCGGAGAGCAAGCGAAAGAGCCATTCCAGGCCCGAATCGCGCATCCATCGCGGGGCCCGGCGCAAGTTGCCAGAATTCATGTTGAACGCCGCGCCCACGCCTAGCATCACCGGCACCCTCAGCTTGTGGCGATGCTCGTACATCCACTTCTCTTGCTTCGGCGTGCTCAGCCCAACCCACAATACGTCCGGCGATGCGCGTTCCACGCGGGACGCGAGCTCTTCCTCCTCCGCTGCGGTAAGCGGACGAAAGGGCGGCGTGTATGTGCCGGCGACAACAATCCCATATTTTTCGTGAAGCGCGTTGGCGACCGCCTCGGCCACCCCTGGCGCCCCACCGTAGAAAAAATGGCGGTGGGCACTTCGTGTCACTTCGCAAAAGCCATCCATCAATTCGGAGCCGCAGACGCGGTGGCGAAGTGCATACCCCTTAATGCGCGCCAACCAGACCAAGGGCATGCCGTCGGGTACTACCAGGTCCGCAGCATTCAAGACCTTCCAAAAATCTCTGTCCACTCGAGATTCAGCTATGCCATGCATTCCGGTCACCGCTACGAAGCGCGTGATCGATTGAGACTTGCGAATCCAAGAGCACAACCGCTCTATCGATTCGGACATTTGCACTGCATGCACTCGTACTCCAAGAACTTGAAAGTTTGGAATCATGGGTTTGCTCGGAAGGGTGCCGGTAAGAGATAAAGGAGTGCGAAGATGGTTTCTGCTCAACCGCACAAAATCGTGTTCGGTGCGGTGGCGAAGTTTCTTTCGGGAACCGACGGGAGCGCTCATCGGCGGCAGTAAGACGGCGCGAAGGGATCGCATGCCCCAGAGTTTCCGCCCTCCCCCGTCCTGAGGCGCTCAGTTCTTGCCTTACTCTTCGGCGGATCGTCCGGCATTGAAAACAATTTGCTGATTCCCTCGTTGTTCATTTACTGTCTCCTTTCGGTGTGCGTCGCAAGGGTTCGCGCGGGTCGTCTTTCCTGAATGCTTAAACGGCACCGGAGCCCCTGAAAACGGCAGGGATCGTGAGCGCCAGAATTTTTATGTCTAGCCACAGCGACCAGGAATCGATGTACTGCATATCCAAAACCATCCACTGTTCGAACGGCACGGTGTTGCGCCCGTGAATTTGCCACAGACAAGTGATTCCCGGAGCCACGCTGAAACGCCTCCGTTGCCAATCTTCGTCAAAAAATTGATAGTCGCGCATGGACATCGCCCGCGGACCAACAAGGCTCATGTCCCCTCTCAGCACGTTGAAGAGTTGCGGCAGTTCGTCGATGCTCGTCTTGCGCAGAATGCGTCCCAGCGGCGTCACTCGTGGATCGTTCTTGATCTTGAACGCCGGCCCCGTCATCTCATTCAAATGTAGAAGCTGTTCCTGGATGCTTTCCGCGGTGGAAATCATTGTCCGGAATTTGAACATGGTGAACGGCCGCTTGTTCAAACCCACGCGCTTCTGAACGAAGAACGCTGGCCCGGGAGAGGTGAGCTTGATCAACGCCGCTACAACTAAAAATAGGGGCGATAGCACGATCAACAGTGCCAGCGCTCCGACGACGTCCAGGGCCCGTTTCAGCAGCAACTGCCAGCCATCGATTCCCCTGCTGTTGGCCATGATCTGCGCGGCGCCGTCCAGCGCCTCGATGCTGGAGCGAGCGAGCTTCAAATCGAAAATGTCGCTATCGAAACGCAGGAGAATCCCATGGTGCTCGGCCAGCTTGGCCACTTGGAAAGCGCGCTCATAGAAAGAGCGTAAAGGCAGATAGATTGCTAATTCGTCCACGACATTGCATCTGATAAACTCTGCCAGCCCGGCATAACTGCAGGTCAACGGGAACCCCGTGCTCTTGAACTCCTGCAGGCCCGGCCAATCGTCGTCCACGAAGCCCACAATGCGATACCCGCGTTCTGGCATCCTCTCCGTCCTGCGCACGAACTCTAGGGCCCGCTGGTTCGTTCCCAGCACTAGAACGTGGTGTAAGTTGCGGCCGCGTTTCCGGATCCTGCCAAGAACGATCCTGAGCAGCATCCGTGCCACAATGATGACGGCGCACCCGATCATCCAGAACGATAAGAGGAAGCTGGGGCTCAGGAGCACAATCGAGAATAATTTGCCCTCGCACCAGAGAAACGCGGCCGAGACCGTCATGGCCCGCAGAACTTCAAAGGCCTCCGCTGACTTGGTGGACATTCGTCTCGACACGTAAAGTCCGCACAACGAAAATATGGCGTGGCTCGCTAGAATGGCGATAGCAAACAACACGCAACTCGCGAGACTGACTTTGCTGGCTAAAATACCCGCCAACGTCTCCCACTGCCCGGCCTTGATACTCAGCAAGGCCGCCAGCCCGAACGAAATCATCGTCAATCCGATGTCCACTACGCGAAGAGCCCGCAACATAACTCCGCGCATGATTTCTTGTACTTTTGGATTCATTTTGATTGCTTCCCGGGGTTGATCAAGTCCGCGTCGGACTACGCACGCTCTAATTCAAATCCGTCGATTCGTATTGCCACTGACCTCTGAATGAGATCCAGCGAAACTACCAGACTCCGGTTGTTCTTCACCGCCGCCAAGATCCCTACCATGCCGTTCAAGGCGCCGCCTCGAATTCGCACTCGTTCGCCAACGTTTATGAATTCCAGGGGCAAAAGAGGTATGCGCTGCGCAACGATCGCCTGAAGGTTTTCAATCTGTTCATTCGAAAGCGCCGTTCCCCACCCCGCCGCACCGGCGAATCGCACGACGCCCCCTGTGCGTAGCACCTTCACCCGCGTCTCGGTGGTCGCAGGTATCCGCACAAAGATATAGTGTGAGAATAGCGGCGACTCAATCCATTGCTGGCGATCGCTCCATTGCCGCCGTTCACGGTGCAGCGGGAGGAAGCTCTCAATGTCTTGCTCGCAAAGCCGCACACTCACCTTCTTTTCATGGCGGGCCTTCGTTTGCACCGCAAACCAAGAAGGCTGCAGCGTCGGCAAACCGGCAGCGCTATTCGACGGTCCCTCTGCGGTGCCGTTTATGATCGACGTGGACAAAGCTCCGCCATTCTGGGTCACATTACTGAACCGAACAGTGTTGAATTACGCGTCTTCCTGAGCTACGGACGACGTTTAAACTCGTTCGTACAATGCCTTGGGTATCGCAAAGGTTCTGTTGTTCAACACCGCACCCAAGACCGTAATTCCTGCTTGTCGTAACCTGTCGGCAGCTCGGATGGCCGCCTCTCGCCGGGTTGCATTCGCTTCCACCACTAAGACTGCGCCGTCGACCAGTTGGCCAAAAGCCAGCGCATCCTCGAACACGTTGAGTGCCGGCACATGAACAAGCACGTAGTCAAATTCGCCCTTCAGCTCCGCTATTCTTTGCTTCATCCGGCCGCCGTTAAGAAGACTCAAAGAATCCTTTTCCAGTGATCCCGAGGACACCAGCCAAAGCCCTTGCGGGCGCACTTGCGTTGCAAAACCGCGCACCGGGCCTTCTTGTCGCAAGGCATCCGCCAGACCGTGATGATTCTCCACGCCGAAAGCGTCCGCCAGAAGCGGCGCGCGAAAATTGCCATCCACGAGACAAACCGAGCCCGATACATTCTCCGACAGCATCTCGCCTATCACTCCACACAGCCGGCTGCAAGCGTTCCCGGAATCCACGCCTACAAACATGACGGATTTCGGCGGCGTTTGGCCCGGAGTAAGGAACAAACGCTGTACGAGCTTCAACGATTCTTCCCGGACCGCCGGTGCCACGGCCCTGATGCTTTCCGATGACCAAAGCGATTTGTTCTTCACCGCACTCTCGTTCCCGACAGTCGCCGGCGTTGGGAGAGCTCCGAGGCTAATCTCGGCTCGCTGCGTCCATTCGAAGTTCTTACCCATTGTTTCTCCCGCCGCGCGCGAATCTCAAAGAGTGGCCTACTAGACTCGCGCGCAGCTCAAGCTCCTCCAATACCTCGCGATGTTTCGGACTAAACAAAACTACATCCGGCAGCGCTCCGGATCATGGTGCGGCGCCGCAGAGGAGTGCGCGTTAGCATTCGGTCTACGCCACTTGCCTGGGGACAGAGGCAAGGACGGTGACTTTCAGTGCGTCCTCCAGCTCCTCGGGCGTGCGGAAGGAGGGATCCATGAAATCCGTCACATACCCAACGACCATTGCCCCTAGCGCTGCGAGAAAGGATCCCACGAACATCACCGAGGATGGGCTGTGCGCCGGCAACACTGGTGTGTCCGCCGGAACAGCTATCGCCACATTGGCGATGCGCCTTTCATCCAACGCATCCGACGTACGCTCTTGCTCGCGCTTGGTTACATAAAGCAGGTAATTCTCTTCATTTACTTTCGCATCCCGCACCAAGGCTGCCTGTTTTACGGCTTGTTGGTCCAGATTCACCATTTCCGATCGCATCGCCTTTATCGTGTCCAGCGCCGCCGTGGCGGTCGCCTGTTCCGCAGCCAGATCGGCTTCCGCTCGCGCCTGATCCTGGCGCAGATACTCAAACGTCGGATCTCGATCCGTCGTCGTGTTTACGTATTTTTCCGATTCGGCTTTGGCAATCGCGTCCTTCGTCAGCGCAATCTCTTTTTCCACTTCCTGCACCAGCGGGTGCGACGGATCGTACTTCATCAGCAAGTCCGCTTGTTTGACCTGTGAGGTCAACAACGCGGCTTGCAACTGCTCCAGCAAAATGTTTGCTGACAGCGATGCCTGGGCCGTCGACGATCGCGCGGGCGTTGTTCCCATTTGCTTCTCGAGACTTTGGATACGTCGCTGATCGGCGGCAATGGCTTGCCGGGCCTGGTAAAAACCGGCCTGCGCCGCCACCAGCTGCTGCGCCAGGTCCGTTCGCAGAATTTCTGGCGCCGATATTCCTTCGGATTTGCTGAAATTTTCCAGACGACTTTCCGAATTCGCGAGTGCGCGTTGGTATTTTTCCGTCTCCGCGGCAAAAAAATCGAACGTGCCGGCAGGTCGCTGCAGTCTGAGGTGTTTCTCCAGATACAGATTGCCGAGAGTCTGCAGCACGCAGGCGGGAGTTTCCGGCGCGCCTGCTCTTCCGTACTGCACATCGATGACGTGGGAACTCTTTTGCGGTTCAACGCGCAGGTTGGCCGCCAGTCCTTTCGTCGCCCTTTCCAGCACTTGCGCTCTTTTGACCGCCGGGTCCGCGGCATCAAGCTTTTTAAGGAAATCGAAAACCGAGGGAGTCTCTTTCGTCAGTCCGCAGATCTCTGCCACCTGCTTGAGCATGTCGCGGCCCTGCAGCAGGGCAATTTCTGAAGCTACCTCGTCGGCGGTCACCGTGGTGTCGTTCCCCGCTACGGCATTCTGCTGTCCCGTGACCGTGGGGTCCGTGCGTTCCCGCGCCACAACCACCTGCATGGTCGCGACATAGTAGTGATTTGCCCATCCCCAAGCCGTGAACAGCGCGATACCGAAGATCAAACAAAATGTCGCCAGGACCACCCGCCTCTTCCGAAATAGCGGGCTTAGCATATCTCGCCACGTTAACTGGCGCAGTGCATAGCCTCCCGGTTTTCTCGTTCCCACGTTGTCCATTTACTGTCTCCGCTGCCTCGTCGTGTTTCTCTGCGACCCCATCGCCCGCGTTGCTCCGGTCGCCCGCAACTGACTAAATGTTCGGCGAGACTCCTGTCCCTATGCCGTAGGGAACATACTTTCTGAAGTTGGCGATCCATTTCTCAGGAACGAAAATCATGTCGCCTGGTCGCAAGTGCACGTCTTCGTTGATCTTTTTTCCGTGCAGGATGTCCTTGAGTTTAAGCTCGCGAACTTCCGCCCAGTCCGCCGACACCGCGCGGTAGAGAAATACTTGGGTTTTGGCGGATTCCGAGAATCCGCCCGCTAGAGCAATGGCTTGCGTCACCGTAGTGTCGTAACGCAAGTCGTATTGGCCGGGCTTTCCCACTTGCCCAAGAACGGTAAAAACAGCCTTCTGGGAATCCACCAAGTCCACGTCGATGATCGGATCGTGCAACCTGCTCTCGTACGCTTTTTTTATGGCCTCTACCACCCCTGCCAACGTAAGCCCCTCCACACGAACGTTTGCCGCGCCTCGCAACGAAATATAACCATCTGGCTGGACGGTAACCTTTTGATCTAAGTTCGGCGTAAGTTCGAAAGAAATCGCCAAAACGTCCTCCCGGCAAATCTTGTAACGTACGTCCCGCTGTGCCGGTGCCACGTGCGTCACATCGCTCTGGGCCCCCTGTGACGTGCTGCCACTTGCGCTCGCCGCCACCGCCCGGCTTAATTGCGCTGGCGCCGAACGCGGGAAACTTAGAAACATCGCTAGACAAAACAACACGGGAATTCGCATCCGGTTTCCGTTCATCGCAGGTGGTTCCTTCCGCGCGGCTCCGGCACTCCATCGCCACGGGTTGTCGAGTCTATTCAGTCCTGTCGCCATGCTGTCGCCTTCATCGTGGTTGACACGAGCACAAACCGCCCGTTGCTGCTTCGGTCGCTCGTCTTGCAAGGGGACATGCGCCAGCTCAGAGTGAGAGTTCTCGAAAACAATCGTCGCCCTGACCGTAATTTTCCAGGACTGCACTGTATCCGACCCTTTGCGAATGGAGTGTGAACGGAGTTTTAACAGTTGTCCTGCGTCCGTGCTTCACACGTTTGTAATGTCGGCTTCACCTGAAGCCAACAAGATGTCTGTTATACCTCCCAACTGTTCGAAATACCTGACGCGACTTTCGGGGCAAATAAAACTTTCACGCCAACCCTGGAGCACTCCGCCTTGCGGTTGGCATGCCCGCTAATAGAGGTGTTCGCTTAAGGTCCGCAAGTCTCAGTTCGGAAGGCGAACCTTTGTGTAAACGTGTCCGTCGACTCAGAAAAGCTCCATTGCTTGCGGCTATGCGGCCGAATTCCCTGGCCGGTGGCACTGGAAGTTCAGATTTCCGGAAGGCTGTGAAACCTTCCGGCACAATTTCACGATTGCGTTTGGCGGAACATGCATCACCACCCAAAGCGCGGCCGCTAAATCATCACAGGAGCAATAGATTCATGCCCCGAACGTTCGTCAAGGTGCTCAGCGCGCTGGCATTGTTCTTGCTCGGCGCCGCTGCGGCTTTTTCGCAATCCGACAAAGGACAGATTTCCGGCCAGGTTACAGATCCCCAAGGACTGGTGGTCTCGGGAGGCGCGGTAGCGATCGTAAATCAAGATAGTCAGGCCACACGGGAGACCACCACGGACGCCGCGGGCAACTACGTCGTTTCTAAGCTTCCGCCCGGGCGCTACAAGGTGCTCGTACAAGCTCAGGGGTTTACCGCGTTTTCGAGCTCGGACATAGTACTTGCCGCAGACCAGTTGTTCGTGTTCGACGTAAAACTAACGGTCACTCAAGAAAACTCCTCGGTCACCGTCCAGGGCGGTGGCGCGGGACAGATAGAGACTTCCAATGCCGAGGTGTCAGGCACCCTCAATGAAACCGAGATCAAAACCCTCGCGCTCAATGGCCGTATTGCCTATCAGTTGATTGCTCTTGTGCCCGGAGTGACGAATCAGACGGGACAGGACGAGGGCAAAACAGGTGTGGCGGGAAGCGCAAAGTACAGCGTCAATGGCGGTCGCGTCGAATACAACATGTTCGAAGTCGATGGAACCGACGTTCTGAATAACGGCATCAACGCGGCGCGCGGGGCTAACACCTTCGTCGTAAATCCCAGTGTCGACGCTATCGGGGAAATGAAGGTCCTAACCTCCAACTACGGCGCTATGTACGGAAAAACGGCCTCCGGAATTGTGCAGATCACCACCAAATCGGGCACTTCGGATTTTCACGGCGACGGTTACGAATTCTTCCGCAATGAAGCGTTCAACGCGCGTAATTTTTTCGACGAAACCAAAAGCGCGCCGCTCTACCGGCGCAATGATTTTGGGTTCACTCTGGGCGGGCCACTCTTCATCCCCAAGGTCTATAACACCAGCAAGCAAAAGACCTTTTTCTTCTTTTCCCAGGAATTTCGCTACGAGAAGACGCCAGTAGACTACAACCAGGCAGTTCCCTCGGCCGCGGAACGCTCTGGAAATTTCAGCGACGTATGTCCGGCCGACAAAACCCTCATTATCGGCACACAGAATAAGGCTCTCTATCCAGACTGCCCGGTTGTGGGGTTTAACTCCAACACCGGACAATACGTTCGGTCTTCTTACGACGGAACCGTACCCGGCTTGGCTACCGACCAGCTTCCTATCGACCCCACCTCGCAGGCCATTTTGGGCTCTGGTCTCTTGCCCGCTCCCAATGCGGTCAGTGGCTGCAACTCGACGGTCTCTACCACCTCGAACCCCGCTTGTTACGACGCTGCCGTATCTCCCAGCACCACTTGGATCGAATCGTTGTTTCGCATCGACCAGAATCTCACTCCCAATGAAATTCTCTCCTTCCGTTTCATTCATGACTCTTGGGACACCACCGTGCTTACCCCGCAGTGGGGACTCGTTGAGAACAGTTTTCCGACGGTTCAGAACCACATCAACGGTCCCGGGATCAGCATGATCGCCAGCCTCGTGAGCGTGCTCCCACACGGCTTTGCCAACCGTCTGTCGTTCGGTTACGTATCTTCCAACATAACGCTGGCTCAGGTCGCCGGCGCAGGAGTCAATCTCTCTCGTCCCGCAATCTTAGATACTGCTTGCCCATCGGGCGGCGGCAGCTTGGATTGTTTTGCTACCGGCACGGGTTCGACACCAGCCATCTCTCCCATCGGTCCATCCGGCGCTTTCTTCGACAACGGTTTCGGCGGCAAAATCCCAGCTCTCCTCTTTAAGGGTACCAATGCCGCGTATGGGGCCCACGGCTTCAATATCGACACCGGATATACTCCCTGGAAAGACACCACTCCCACCTACACCCTGCACGACGATATGACCAAACCCATCCGCAAGCATCAGCTGCAGTTCGGCGTCGAAGTGATCTTCGCGCAGCAAAATGAGTTGGGCGCGGCCAACGGCCTGAACAGCGGCGATGTGCAGGGCGTTTTGTCCTTCAATGATCAAGGCGCCGGTCCGAGTCCCATTGGCATCTCTGGCGCTTGCATCGGGACGCCAGCTTGCTCAGCCGGAATCGATACTTCCAATGCCTTTGCCAACTTCCTCGGCGCCCAAATCGCTTCCTATCAGCAGGACAGCAGCCAAAACAAATATTACAATCGCTACCACCTCGCCGAACCTTATTTCCAGGATGACTGGCATATTACTCCCAGGATTACGCTGAACTTAGGCCTTCGCTTGGGTTTGTTCGGCTCCTGGTACAACGACAAAGGCACCGCCTATAATTGGGAATCGTCCGCCTATAATCCTTCACTTGCCGCCAGCGTCTTTCTTGACCCGAACTACGGTTTTCTCGTAAGCCCTCAGTCTTCCAGTTCGGGCAATAGTCTCACCGCGGTCCCTCTAAATCTGAGCAATCCCAATCCCGCTATCATCAACGGTCTGGTTCAATGCGGCGCCAACGGCGTCCCGAAAAGTTGCATGACCAGCCACATCTTCAACCCCATGCCGCGCGTCGGTTTTGCGTGGGACGTCTTTGGCGATGGCAAAACCGCTTTGCGCGCCGGTTATGGAATTTTCTTCGAGCACGGCACCAGCTACGAAGCCAACACCGGCTCGCTAATTGGCAGCGCGCCGTTAACCCTAAGTCAAACGGAACTGAGTCCCGCCAGTTATCAATGCATTGGTGGTTTCGGGCGTCTCGGGACACCATGTAACTCATACTTTGCCGGCGATGCCTTGAGCCCGGTCATCACCGCTCCCATCGCTTTTCCCATCAACGTCACTTCCATCCCGCAAAAGGCCGTTTATCCTTACGTTCAACAATGGAGCCTAAGCATCGAGCGACAGATTCAAAAGGGTCTTACCGCTACCTTCGCGTACGTTGGTAGTGAGGGCACCCATCTCACCGCGGTGCGGGACCTCAACCAAGTCCGCCCCGTCGATCCTGCTTTTAATCCCTATCCCGCGGGCCGCCCGATCATCTCCACCGAGGATTGCGCGGGCAGCACCGGGGGACAATTTGAATTGGGGGGCGCCGGTTCAATAAATCCCAATGGTGGCATTGTAATTAGCAACGGCCAGCCCGCCTGGGTCAATATGAACATCGCCTGCTATGGCGTCCCGGGTTTCGGCACACCTTTCAATCCCAGTGTTTTTCGCCCCTACCCTACGCTGGGCAGCATCCTTAACGTCGCCAACATCGCCAGTTCCAATTACAACGCGTTCCAGTTCAGTCTACGCCGCACCATCGCCCCGGTGGTGCTCGGCCTCTCCTATACCTACAGCCACTCCATTGACGATTCCTCGGACCGTTCCGATGCCGACTTCGTTAACTCTTATGATCTCGCTGCGAACAAGGCCAGTTCCAATTTCGACCAGCGCCACTCGGTTAGCCTGAATTACATCTATGAATTGCCGCTCCAGAAACTTTTCTACAATTTTACGCGCGTCTTCGATGACGATCCCACCAATGAAGTGTCTGCGCACAAGTCCGCGGGGGGATATGGGAATTATCAACCATCCGCCTTGGCCAGCACCTTGCTTCAGGGATGGCAGCTATCGGGAATCACTGTCTTTCAAACTGGCACCCCTTTTAGCATCGTCAACGGCGGAAGTTCTGGCGGAATCGCCGTGTCGGATAACGGCGGAGTCGCCAATTACTTTGGCACGGGATCCTATGCCGACTGTGTCGGAAGTCCCAGTTCGAACATACCACGGGATGTGGCGGAGAGTTTCGGACCGCTCCTCGCCAATCCAGGAGCCTTTGTAGCCCCGCGCGGTCTCACCTTTGGCGATTGCGGCCGCAATTCCATGAACAATCCTCGCCGCACAAATTTCAATGTCTCGCTGCTGAAACATTTCAAGGTTTTCGGCGAACGCGATCTGGAATTCCGCACCGAGGCCTTCAACGTTTTTAATCATACGCAATTCCGCATCTACGATCCGTCACACCCCGGCAATACCGGTAACAACGTGATCGGCTGTTACGGCGGAGCTTCCGCAGACTACTCCGCCGGCGGCGGTGGCGGGGTCGATTGCCTGACCGGCAATTCATTTCTCCATCCGGTGGATGCTCATGATCCGCGAATTCTTCAGTTTGGCTTGAAATTCAACTTTTAGGGCCATCCACCGCGGCTCCGAGCTTCTGGACGCAACACGCCGCGGGTAGATGCTTTGAAAAACTTTTTTCGAGGAGTCGAGACCCGAATGTCGATTGCAAGGCGCGCTCCGGAACCCCGTCAGACGATTCGTTGCTCACTGCTCCCCAGCACCCAACCGAGCCGGCGGATGCCGTTCGCTCTGTTCCTGGTCCTCTTTGTCGTGGTGCTTGCCTTAGGCGGTTGTGGCCAGACCGCGCAGCCCGTCGTTTCCTCTACCACTGGCAAGGTCGATTCCTATTTTGGTGGCCCCTTCAACGTGGCTGGAAGCGATTTGGCCAAGAGCAACTCCACCTTTGACCACGCTGCCGAGCAGTTCAACGTCTCGGCCTTCGTGAACACTGCCACCGCTCAGGTCCCCACCGAAATCATTGCTGGCTCTTTCGCAACCGCGGGCACGGGTTTCTTAAATATTACGGAAAATTTCGCCACCACCAGTTCTGGTGTTATTGGCGCACAAAATCCGCCTCTCACGGGTGCATGGGCTGTCGAAATTCCCGGTGCCGGCACGTTGGCGAACTTCCTGAGCGTGAATAGCGCGAATGCCCAAGTTTCCGTCACCGCAGCGCCGGCAGCCATGGCGGAAAACACCGCTTGCCCCAATTTCTCAAGTCCCGTCCCCTTTCTCTATGTCACTGTGCCCAACGCGGCCCTAACCACGGACACCGCGGACTATGGAACCGTTGGCATCAGCTCGCAAGGCTCGGCGGTCACCTTCAACGCGCAGCCTTCCCTCGTTGGTGCTATCGAGCAGACTTCTTCCACAGTAACCGGAGGTTGCTCCGACACCACCCTCGGCGCTCTCACCGCCTATCCACTGAATTCCTACGGAACCCCTTCCAACCTCGAGCTAATCAGCGTCGGAGCGTCCGGCTTGCTGGTCAGCAGCTTCACCTCCGCCAACTCCGGCGGCCTGGGCGCCTTCGGTGGTGGAACCGGTGTAATTGGCGTCGCTCAGCCGTCCGGGGCGGTAGACGTAAGCACTGTCGTAAGCGCGCAATACAACGGCTTCGTCTATTCCCCTCTCAACAGGGTTACCGAGAACTATGACATCACCGTTCTCGCCTCGGCCTTCGGCGACGACACCGCAACCTCGCCGACATGTTCCGCCCTGCAATCCTCTCTCGCCGCCAATCACGGCCAAGGCGCTGGCACCGTTCCCGTTCTTCCCTCCGCCAACACCATTTATGGCGGAGAGTTCCTCACGACCACAGGCGGGGTCACCGTCAACGACCCTTCTGGGGCCAGCGGCTCTGAAAACTGTGACGTGGCGATTGATCTTGGAACCCAGGACTCCGGTACCAACGGCTTATTTCCAAATGCCACCGTGTTTATCGGATCGAATTTCCCACCCTACAGCACCTCCAATCCCTGGAACTGCTCTGATACCGGCTCCATTTGTGCCGTATCTTTTCCAGCCACCGCGGTCGTAGGAGTAGTGCAGGGCCAATACGTAATCTTCGTTGTCTCCAGCTCCGCCTCCAGCCCACCAGCACGCCTTCCCGATAATTTCGGGAATCGTCAGCAGCAACCGGTGGGTATCTATCTATTTCAGAAGACCCAGTGATACGAATCTCAGTCGTGTAAACGCTCGACGACGTTACTCCGCGGCGCAAACCTGCCCGACTCTCTTTCAATGTTATGCCCGCAAACGCGCTGGCCTCTCGCATCGTCGCATCGCGCTGCGGCCTCTGCATTTTCCGTCCTACCAAAGGAAAATTTCTAAAATGTCTTTCTATATTGACTCCTCGTTCATTTTGCCCGCCCACCTCTCGCGTATAAAGAGGGTCTAAGTGGCGCAGCCTGCTCGGCATGGAACACGGATCCGCAAGAATTGACTGCGTCCCGTGCTCGTCTGCCTGTTGCCATGTTTACGCCTCGCCAACGAAGAAAGTCTTCCAGGGCTTGAATCATGCGCGGCGCGTTTGTCAGCAAACAAAATAAGGAGAAAATATGAAATTTCTGAAGTATCTGGTCCTACTTACGTTCGCGCTCTGTTCCGTCGCGACCGTTACCAAGGCGCAGACCGTGGCTTTTCTTGCCAGCGGCTCGTCCGCCTTGTTCAACGAACTCGGTCAGGCGGCGTTCACTTCGGCCAGCACGAACACCCCCTGCCTTTGGACCCAAGGAGCCATCTCCAGCATCGAAGCCCAGGACACACGCACCTCTCCGGTTACTAACGAGACCGGAAGCATCTGGGTTACTTGGGGACCGGGAACCGGAACTTGTGCCGCTCCAGCGGGAAGCTACAACATTTACGCCTACTTGTCCTTGGACTCCGTTCTCGGAGACCGCTGCTACTTCGAGACCGATTCGGCCGGTGTTGCTGGGTGCGTCCTGAGCATGACCATCGCTGCCGGCACTGCGGGTGCAAACAAGATCTGCTACCCTCAGCCGACCTCCAGCTGCACGGAATATCTTGACAACGCAGCCATTCCGGCGGCCGTCATCGGCGCGCTAAACGGCCAACATATATTTGTGGCGGGAACGGATATTCGTCCCGAAGACGCCAAATTTGCCTCTACGCGTATGTTCACCGCGTGCGGAACGCCTCTCTACCGCCAACCGTTTGACCAAGGCCTGCGCGAAGTGTATGGCCTCGGATACCAAACCGGTACCACCGGAGTAGGGACGCCAGTTTCGAGCTACTACAGCTCCGCCACCTTCCACGTTCTGGACTTCAACATCACCGGTAATGACCCGATTACCGCGCAACCGGTTCCGTCCTATACCGTATCGACCGTCGGCGCACAGCCTATCATTATTGCCGTTAGCGGTCCGAATATAACCGCCGCAAAGGATATCAACGGTTTCACCTTCACCCTGTTCGTGCAAGGCGTCCTTGGTCGCACCACCGATCTGATCGGCCCGACCACCACCGCTCCGGTCACCACGCTGATCCGCGAACCGCTCTCCGGAACCTATAACACCACGGAATACAGCATTCCCAACAGCTCGCAATTCCATGGCTCCCAAGACGACAACAATTGCAACGGCAACGTGGCTTATTCCAATCCCATGAACCTGCAATCCACCAACGGTGTCTACCCGGCTTTCCGTCGCCGCGTCATCGGAACGGGCCAGATGGTTGCCGAGATTCAGGCTCTCGGTCCTGCTGGTACAGATACGCTGGGCTACTTCTTCTGGAGCCAAGGTAACGCCGCCGCCTTCACCGACTCCAACGGCCGTTACCTCACCGTCAACGGTGTGGATCCTCTCCAAACACCCAGCGCATATGTCACCCCTGGTGTTTTTGATGGCATTATTCCCGGTTCCGACGCCAGCCATCCCATCAGCAACGTTACCTTCGCCGGTCTCAACGCGGGCGACTATCCCGCATGGTCCGCGCTCCGCCTCGTTAGCAAGTCGCCGACGCCCGCTGGCGTGACGAACCTCATCGCCGCTGTGCAAACTCTCGACAGCACCCAGCATGACTTCGTTACTCTCGCTAACCTCAAAGTGTGGCATTCTCACTACTATCTGCCGGTCATTGGCTCGCAAGTTTCCGCCAACGGCGCCACGCTCAACCCAGCCACTCCCAACGACCTCTGCAATCCCGCTGCAGGTGCCATCGCGGAATTCGGTGGTGATGCGGGCGGTGCCAATCTCTTGAAGCAGGCTAACGTCGATTTCTGCTCGGACTTCAACAACATCGACGGGCTCATCAACAAGGCCAACTAAGAATCAGAGCCAAACGACGGTTTTGATTGGAGAGAGGGCGGACCGGGTTTTTCCTAACGGGTCGCCCTCTTCCCTTTTTCCAATAAGCAGCTGCGTGACATACACTCCCAGGAGATTCCGTGCGTTTGTACAGCTACCTATCATCGCTTTTGTTTCTTGTTTTTCCCCTCCTCGCTTTTGCCCAACAACCTTCTATCGAAGGTAGTAACAGTGCACACCCTGAAAGTCCCGCCATTAATACTGCGCCGGTTATACCTGAGAATTGGCATACCCTCGACGATCTAAAGACTGGCCTGGAAGTCCGTTCGCCCGTCGTGGTGCAAGACGACGAAGAGCCCGATTTTGTCCGGCAATTGGTACGTGTGCAATGGCGAAACAACGATCCGATTGACCTGTGGATCACCCGCCCCAAGGTTCCGGGAAAGGCTCCCGTGATCTTGTATCTTTACAGCTATTCTGATTCCAGCGACCGCTTTCACGACAACGGTTGGTGCAAGCGCGCCACCGCTGATGGCTTTGCCGCCGTGGGATTCCTGGCCGCGTTAACCGACTACCGGTTTCGCGCCCGCCCCCTGCGGCAGTGGTTCGTCAGCGAGTTACCCGAATCGTTGGGCAGCAGCGTGCACGATGTGCAATTAATCTTGAATTATCTGGCGAGTCGCGGGGACATGGACATGAACCGTGTGGGCATGTTCGGTATGGGCTCTGGCGCTTCCATCGCGTTATTGGCGGCGCACGCGGATCCCAGAATCAAGACCCTCGATCTCCTCGACCCTTGGGGCGACTGGCCCGACTGGTTGCGAGACTCTCCTTTGGTCCCAGAAAACGAGCGCCCAAAATACCTGACGCAGGAATTCCTGAAATCTGTCGCTCCGCTCGACCCGCTCGCATACGTGCCGTCTCTCAAGACGCAAAGGCTTCGTTTGCAACAGACCCTCAGCGAACCGGTCACGCCGAAGGCGGCGAAGGAGCGACTTGCCGCTGCTCTCCCGGATCCCGACGAACTCGTAAAATACAACAATGCCCTGGACCTCATGAATTCTTGGAAGATCACCGGCCTGTCTGGCTGGATCAAGCAGCAACTGCGATCGCCAACACCCAAAGCGACCAGCGACCAGGGAGCCGCTCCCAACGGGATTCGTTGATGGCCGTCCACCAGGGGCTAAACGCACAGCACGGCACAGGGATAAAAACGTGCGTGCGTTCTCTACATCAGAACTTTCTCCGGGAATTTACCGTCTACGTACTTCGGCGGGCAAAGAAATAAAAATCGGCATGTGACGTTTCATCCGGTTGTGCGGGATCAAACGGAAATGGATTTCCAACGAAACCTTCTTGCTTCCACTCGCGGCCATTTTCCGCTATCCAGGCCGTGAATTCGCGATGACGCACGTGCGCCGCGGGCGTTAAGCGCTCGTAATTGCTCGCGTATACACCCACGAAGCGTTCCGCACAGCCGAAGAGCCCTCGCATATACGCATCAAAAACGGCGTCTTCCACAAGGTGATAAATAACGTCCAGCGACAGCGCCAGGTCGAACATGCCCAGATCTTTAGGTAGCGCTTCGGCCAGGTAAAAGCGTTTCGTAGGATCGCCGGCAAATTGCTCGCGGCACCGCTTGATTGCGCCGGGAGCGACATCCACGCCCACATACGCCGGATATTGCGCCAGTTGCAGTTGCGCTCCATCTCCACAACCAAACTCGATTACGCTGCGAATGTTTCGCGTCCGTACAAACTCATTCAAAACCTGCGCCTTGAATTGCGCTAGCCGGCCGTAGGATCCTGGTCCCGAGGTACCACCTTCGCGATATACCGTCTCCCAAAACGACGCTGATCCGGGGAACGCCAACCTTCGTGCACTCACCACGAACGGGAGTTGTGAGATCTTCCCGGCGGTGGGGCCGAGCACAGGAATACTTTTGATAAAGTTCTTAAGAGGAGAGATAGCCGGGACTCCAGTGCTCAGTGGCCGATATCTGTAAACAATAACTCTGTCGTGCGAGCGTCAACTATGCGGTCCGCCGCATGAACACAAGGACAACGCTATATTAAGAATCGATGTATTCGGAATCTCCCTCTCTTCCGCCGCCATTCCACACCTCCTTTTGCCTCGATTGTCTCTCGCTCCGTCATTCGGACGCGGCCTTACCGCATTCAAATGATGTCGCATAAATAAAATACTTGACAAATAATCTTTTCCATGCTACCGTGCGATGTGGCCATCGCGCACCAGCCTCGCCCGCACCTTTATCACGCCAAACACCCGCACTTGAATCACGCAACAAACGCCCAAATTTTGCCCCCGTGTTTTCATAACGATACGAATTGCTCCCCGCGCAACTCCCGTCTTTTGATAACCATACAAATTCCCCTACCGTGCACCTCAAGCTCCTCCAAAATTCCATCCCCGAAGGACCCTCGCCATGCCTTCAGAAACGCGTCACGCGAGTGCGACGGTGGTGGCCTCACGCCGCCCCAACCACCTTCAGTCGCCTACCAGCTTTTGCCCGGCCTCCCAGTTTCCGAGGTCGAGCGATTTCTTCAACCATTTCCTTTGGAGGGTGCCTTGCGCCCAGATCGGGCACTAGCATTTTTTTTGGGTCCGCAGCCGGTGACAGCCTTTCATGCGCCTCTTTAGAGGCTCAAACACCCAAACATCGTGTCACAAACCGGAACGTGTGTGGAACACCGTGCTTTAGTCTCGTCTAAAGCATTGAAAATGATACATATATATGGTGGAGGCGGGGGGAGTCGAACCCCCGTCCGAAAAGCGCTACGGCCTGAAGACTACATGCTTAGCTCAGTTCAGTTGGTTTCGCCCGCTACGCTCAGAATGAGCAAGAAACGCAGCCGGCTAGTCCGATGAATCTCGCCGAACCTTGCGGACCGAAAGGTTTTGGCCAGCCTGCTGGATGACGGTTGACCCCACGCCCGCAGGCAAAGCGTGGGCAACCGTTGCGCTTAATTAATTAAGCAGCAAGTGCCAAGTTGTTGTTGGCAGTTCTAGTTTCCAACCGATTACGGGCAGTTGGCTCCCGGCATGCCTTCAGGGCGCGACAGCTTCCGTCGAAACCGGGTCGCCCCCACAGGTCGTCCTTTACACCCTTATTATAGCACTCTAGGCAATCGGATCTGCGCCAGCATTTCCTCCACGGGCAGAGTCTTAAAGTTCGGCATCATCGCTTTTGTAGTGGCGCAGCACGCCGCGCGGGTAATTTCTGTCGAATTTTCTGAGTAGCCCTACGGCATGCAGCAAGTCCGCGCTGCTTGCGGAGGAATCTGTGAATACCCCTATCGAGGTTTCTCGGAGCCCGAAGGGGACGAGGGATTGACTGGCGCCCGTCCCCCAATTCGTTCCACTGGGAGCTCAAAAGAGCCGAGGTGAGCTGAAGTCGCATCACGCAGAATGAACCGAACACGAATGACACTTTGAGGTACCGTGTAGCTCGCCCCAAAGATTACGGCCTTCTTCGCAGCCCGATCCGCCTCGCTCTGCATCGCATCAAACTGTTTCACCTGTGTGCCCACCACACCACCGTCTGACGTGAGGCCTGCTATGGCTACGGCAAGTAGCGCCTTGCGGGCGCCGCCCTCGGAGTCGCTCCAGGACAACGAATTGGGGTCAATAAACAATCGAAATTGCGTAGACGAATCCACGGTGCTGTACTTGGCCGAAGCATCGAAAGGAATTTCCGTATAGGGGGTATTGGCTTTGATAGCCTGAAGCAATGCCGCGGCGGTTAGCATTTCCGGGGACTGCGGGGCCTGAGAGGTAGAGATATACGATGCGGGGAAGCGCAGGTCAATCGCACCCGATTTCTTGCGTGCCGCTTCCGAAAGTCTTACGACAATTTCATGATGCTTCCCGTTTTCGCCCTGCGCGGCAATACCAAGCTCGTATCGCCCGTAAAGCTCGTGGACAATATGATCAAATTCAGCAGCATAGTCTCCGCGAAAACTCGAAAGCACCTGGCCGCCCGTTTTCTCGCTCAGGAAGTGCACCACATACATCTGAGTATATTCGTTGGTCACCGGAAGACGTTGCACGGAAACAGCCCCATTATTAATTCCATACACGATCGGTAGCTGTCCGACCGGCTGCTCCAGCATGTCTTCGACCTCTTTGTGGAACATGCCGCTATGATCCCCATAAAAGAAAATCAGCACGGGCACAGCGCCTGGCGTAATGCGCTGAGTGACGTCTCGCACGCGCAGCACCATGTCGTGGAGTGCATCTCCTCCCGCTATGGTCCCAATGCTGACCGCTGGGGCGCTTAGCACCGTGTCGAGGGCTTTTACAGGCGCGCTACGGTCGCTCGTGGGCAAGAGATCGACGCCCAACTTCCCGTCGTCGCACCAGTGCGCGACGCCAACGGTATCCACCGGGTGCAAGGCCTGCAAGATAGGCTGGAGCGTTCCGGTCTTGCCCCGGATAAATCCAGAGCCGTTCGAGACCCAGTTATAGTAAGAATGTTCTTCGGGACATTGGACAACGAACCAAAACGACAACGGTCGAAGAGCACTTTCCGAAGTGCCGCCAACCAAATGAATCTGTACCTTGAGACGATCGCTCAGAACCTCGAAGTCGTCAGCTACAAGGCCTTCCGCCGGGAGTTTCGTACGCTTGTCCGTCGCGATTACTTCTATCGTCGCCGATGCCGGCTTTGGCGTGGGATCTTGCTGGTGTGCCGTTACGAAGGACTTTGGCAGAGACACGGTTGCGGCTAGAAGAGCAAGAAGCTGGAAGAGTCGACGTTTCGAAAGCAGTCGCGTCGGAAACATATGCTGGAAACCCGGAAGAGTTCGCTGGAACCGGCGCCCGAAAGCAAGCGATAAGCCGCGGCAAACGTCCCACCGAGGCTCCCGTATCTTGCCTCTGACAGGTAGCACTACGCGCACCGCCAGTCCTCGCACCGTTACGCAATCCCCAGCTTCTTTTGCATCTCCTCCAGCGTCACGCCCTTCGTCTCCGGGTAAACAAACAGCACCACGAAAAATTGCAGCACCATCATCAACGAAAAAAACACAAACGGGTATCCGCCGGACTTTGCCGCCAGCAGCGGAAACGTCGCCGATATCGCCGCATTCATAATCCAGTGCGAAAAGCTTCCCAGGCTCTGCCCCTTCGCGCGCACCCGGTTCGGAAACACTTCGCTGATAAACACCCAAATCACCGCGCCCTGCGAAAACGCAAAAAACGCGATGTACCCCACCAGCAGCCACACCAGCAAATTCTGATTGCGC
>Ga0181531_10000586_pt1 | contig 24106 bp, 18 predicted proteins | sample PEATcosm2014_Bin_38_FD_119743 | JGI IMG/M metagenome (GOLD analysis project Ga0181531, IMG submission 119743) | Peatland microbial communities from MTU Mesocosm Facility, Houghton, MI, USA - PEATcosm2014_Bin11_10_metaG | ecosystem: Environmental > Terrestrial > Soil > Wetlands > Peat | place...
GGCGATGCGGAGAGCGGGTTGCTGGACGACTCCGATGGCGAGCGAGAGCGCTTTGAGGAGTTCGCCAACGAGGCGGCCTGTCCGGCGCTGGATCCGGCAACCGGGCGCTGCGATGTATACGAGTGGAGGCCGATGACGTGCAGGGTTTTCGGCCCGCCGGTCCGGGTGGAGGCTGGGGCGGGCGGCGCGGTCGCGTTGGCTCACTGCGAATTGTGCTTTGTGGGCGCCAGCGAGGCCGAGGTCGCCGCGTGCGAGATGCCAGTGCCGCACGAGTTCGAGGCTGGTCTGCTGGATGAGATCGACGAGAAGGGCGAAACCGTGGTCGCGTTTGCGCTCCTGCGGTGAGGGCGGCGGCTTCTTTGCTGGGGGAGATGCCGGATTTTCTTGACGCCCGAATGTGGTGTCAAGGCTCGCCCAGGAAAATGATCCCCTAAGTGATTGATTCAACAATTAGATACGCTTCCATCTGTTTTTGCCGAAGATATACCTCCGATTGCCTAGTCTTGGAGGTAGCCAGACAAAACGACGGAGATGCCGCGCCCGGCGAATGAGTACGCCCTCCCCCTTGCGGATGGCGCCGGGGCGCGGGACCGTCTGGAGTCTGCGCAGCAGCGGCTCTCTGCGGGCGGCCTGTCCGAAACCACGGCGGCGCCAGACCGGAGAGCTGCCACAACCCAAGTCCAGGGGCCGGCCTTGAACCGGACCGGCCCTGGCAAGAAAAGGATCAATCGCGATGGCCAATATCCTTGTAAGTATCGAGAAGGGCATTGAAATCGGAGCCGAGGATGCCCTGAAGTGGCTCACCGGCGCCGACAAGGCACTGCACGCGGCGCCCGAGGTGATCGCGGCGCTTGCCACACTGGTGGGCGCTGTGGAGAAGCCCCTTGCGGAGCTCGCCGGCGCCGCCGCCAACCCGCTGAACATCCCGCTGGACATCCAGACCGTGAACGACCTGAAGGCCGCCTGGCCCCAGGTCAAGGTCTTCCTGGGCACGCTGGGCGTCAAGTTCTAAGAGCAGAAAAGCGGAACGGGCCGCCCCAATTCTGGATCGGCCCGCGAAGTCCCTGGACCCTACCGATCGATTCGCCCCCCAGACCCCTACGTATTGGTCTCCCGCGCCTCTCCCAGGATCAATTTGAGCGTAATCTGCTTGCGGCCGCGATAGATGGTGACGCTGATGGTGTCGCCGGCCTGATGCTTGTTCATCACGTCGTTGATATCCTGCGGGTCGGCTACCTGCTGGCCGTCGATGGCCACGATCAAGTCGCCGCCCAGCATGATGGGGGTGTTGCCCACGTAGGCTTGCTCGTTGCCGCCGCGCAGGCCGGCCTTTTCGGCCGCTCCGCCGGGGACCACCTGCTGGATCAGGACGCCGGTATCCACGGCCAGACCCATCTGCGAGGCAAGATCGGGTCCGATGGCAAACGAGACGATGCCCAGCGACGGGCGCTTGACCTTTCCGTAGCGGGTCAGATCGGCCAGGACGGCTTTCGCCGTGTTGATGGGAATGGCAAAGCCGATGCCCGCGCTCTGGTTGGCGCCGTCGGTGGCGATCATGGTGTTGATGCCGATGACCTCGCCGCGCGAGTTGAGCAAGGGACCTCCGGAGTTGCCGGGATTGATGGCCGCGTCGGTCTGGATGGCGTCCTCGATGGGCGCGCCCTCCGATCCTCGTATCTCCCGGATGGAGCTGATGATGCCGCGAGTCATGGTGCCGCTGAGTCCGAAGGGGTTGCCGATGGCAAAGACCTTTTGCCCGACGGATAGAGTGCTGGAATCGGCCAGCGTGACCGCCTCGAGATTGGGGGCTTCAATCTGCAACAGGGCCAGATCGTGCACCTTGTCAGTGCCCACCACTTTGGCGGAGTAGCTGCGCTTGTTGCTGAGCATCACCTTGATGCCGCGGTTGGCGTTCTCGATGACATGGAAGTTGGTGAGCACATGGCCGGCCTTGTCGAGGATGAATCCCGAGCCCTGGCCCTGCTGCGGCACCGTTCCATAAAAGAAGTTGAAGACCAGGGAGGTGGAGGTGATGTTCACGACAGACGGAACCACCCGCTTGTAGACAGCGATATTGTTCTGCTCCTCGCTGTCGTAGGCGGGCGCGGCCTCGGCCTCGGTGAGCTCGAGCGGCGAACTGGAGCCGTGCGGCCCGAACACGGCGAGATGGAATGGACTTCTGGAAAGATGCGAAGTGACATACCAGAATCCACCTACCAGCAGAAGAACAAGAAGAACCTGGCGCAGTTTCATAGCTTTTGATCCGCCTAACCTTGCTGATGATTAGATACGGCAAGCGCGCTGCCCGGTTCCATGGGGAAAAGGCGCGGCTGCCTGTTTTCATTCTTATTCTAAAGACTCTTTCAGTGGAGAATTGTTGCTCTCCGCTTTGAGCCGCTGCCACAGGTCGACGACCTGAGCCCTGAGGGCGACCTTATCTCCCGTGTTTTGGAGCACATAGTCGGCACGTTGTGCCTTTTCAGAGTCTGGGATCTGGTGGGCCAGCCTGAGGCGCGCATCGGCTTCGGCATCCTGGCGATGGGGGCCGGGCCAGGGGGCAATCCTAGCCGCATAGCGGGCGATCTTCATTTCGTCGGGCGCGGTGACCACGACGACACGGTCGATGCGCCGGCGCCAATCTGCCAAAACGCTCTCTTGCTCTCCCCTGGCGCGGGCATCGCGCTCGACCTCGAAGATGAGCGCCGACTCGACCACGGCAACAGCCGCCGGATCGCGCGCAAGAATCTGCTCCATCCAACGCCGCTGCGCCTCGATCACCGCCGGATGGACAATCGCGTTCAGATCGTTGAGCCGCCCGCCCTGAAAAGCCATCTCCGCCAGACGCACCCGGTTCAGACGGCCATCGGGGCCGACAACTTCCGGGCCAAACGCGCCCACAATCTCCTCAAAGACTGGCTGGCCCGGCTCCATCAGCGTCCGGCCCAACGCATCGGCCTCGACGACCTCGGCGCCCAATTCACGCAGATAGGCGGCGACCGTTGTTTTGCCGCTGCCCAGGCCGCCGGTGAGGCCGACGCGCAACATCCCTTACAGCCCCCGCCGCATTTTTGCCGCGCGCACCGTGTTGGCCATCAGCATGGCGACGGTGAGCAAACCCACGCCACCGGGCACGGGCGTATAGGCCCCGGCAATCTCGAAGGCTTTGGGATGGACGTCGCCCACGATCGTCGAGCCGCGCGCGGCGAAGGCTGCCTCGCGTTTGGCGTTCCCGGCAAAGTAACGGTCGAACTCCTCGCGGGTAGTGATGCGGTTGATGCCGACGTCGACGATGGTGGCGCCGGGCTTGACCATCTCCGGAGCGATGAAGCCCGCGCGCCCGATGGCGGCCACCAGGATGTCGGCCTGGCGAGTGATGGCCCCCAGGTCGCGCGTCTTCGAGTGGCAGATGGTGACCGTGGCGTTCTGATGGAGCAGCAGCATGGCGGCCGGCTTGCCCACCAGATCGCTGCGGCCCACCACCGCGGCGTGACGGCCGGCGATGGGAATGCCGCTGCGCTTCAGAATCTCAATCACTCCGGCCGGCGTGCAGGGCGCCAGCGCCGGCCGCCCGGCTTGCAAACGGCCTGCATTCACCGGATGGAGGCCGTCCACGTCCTTGGCGGGCGAGACGGCATCGAGCAGAGCCTTGGCATCCACTTGAGGTGGCAAGGGCAGCTGGATGAGGATGCCGTCGATCTCGTCGCGGTCGTTGAGGCCGGCCACCAGGTCGAGCATGTCTTCGGTGGTGACGGAATCGGGGCGGGTGATGAGGTCGCTGAAGATGCCAAGATCGGCGCAGGTTTGGACCTTGCTGCGGACGTAGATCTCCGACGCGGGCACATGGCCCACCAGCACCGCGGCCAGCCCTGGCCGAATGCCCCGCGCGGCGAGAGCGCGCGCCTCTTCGGCCACTTCCTGTTTGATCGCCGCGGCAATCGCCGCGCCATCGAGAATCCTCGGCATCTGGCACTCCAAATACTCATCGTATCGCTTCCCGGTTCTTCGCGGTGCGGGCGGATCTCGAGGGCCAAGCAGGGGCTCTGCAGGTGCGCGGTGTCACTTCCGCGTATCCCGTGTCACGTCCGTGTGTGATTTAACTCACATACAGCCATGAGATATCTTCCTGTACGGTCAGAGATACGAAGAGTGTTCCAGATCACGCCGAGCAACTTCGCAGAGCTTCCCCCCACGCAGCAACGGAGATAGGGCTTCATGAGCGGTTCCAAGGATGCAGCACATCTATTCCGGTTTGCAGGACTTTTCGTCCTCCTCTTTGTGGTGTTTCTCGTGGTGCGCCACTACATTGTCCCGAAAAGCTTTGGGCAATATGGCCACTATCGCGGGGCCGCCATCGGTGAGATTGCCGCGCGTCCGATCAAATACGCCGGCCACGAGGCTTGCGAGACCTGCCATGTGGACGTTCTGGACGTAAAGAAGGCCGGCAAGCATGCGCATGTGAACTGCGAGGCCTGCCACGGTCCGCTGGCCAAACATGCCGACGATCCAACGGCAATGACCCCGGTCAAGCCCGATACGGCAGTGATCTGCGCCCAATGTCACACGGCCAGCGCGGCCAAACCCAAGGGCTTTCCGCAAGTGATTCCGGATGACCATTCGACCGGTCTTCCATGCGAAACCTGCCACAAGCCGCACAGCCCAGCGATGGACAACCCTGCCGTGGCAGCGGGAGGTGCGAAATGAAGATTTCCAGGCGTCAAATTCTGATCCTGTTGCCGGCGGCAGCCGTAGCTTGGAAGTCGTTGCTTGCGGGAACCCCTGAGGCCTCGCCTAACTACACAATGACCGATCACTGGTGGAGCATGTTGATCGACATTCCCAAGTGCATCGGCTGCGGTAACTGCGTGCGGGCCTGCCAGGCAGAGAACGACGTGCCGGACGGTAACTTCCGGACCTGGGTCGAGCGCTACCACGTGTCGGACGAGAATATGACCAATCCGGTGGTGATCTCCCCCGACGGTGGCAAGGAAGGATTCCCCCCGGTTGCCCAGGAAGATGCAGGAAAGTATTTCTTCGTTCCCAAGCTGTGCAACCAGTGCGCGGATTCGCCATGCACGCAGGTCTGCCCAGTGGGCGCCACCTTCACCAGCCCGGATGGCGTCGTGTTGGTAGACCAGACTTATTGCCTGGGCTGCGCCTATTGCGTGCAAGCTTGCCCGTATGGCTGCCGCTACATTCATCCGGTGAAGAAAGTGGCGGATAAGTGCACGCTCTGTTATCACCGGATTACCAAGGGACTTACGACGGCGTGCTGCGAGGCCTGCCCGACCGGGGCGCGCCAACTGGCAGACTTGAAGAATCCAAAGGACCCAATTCACGAGTTTCTGAAGACACACGCCGTGCAGATCTTGAAGCCGCAGATGGCCACCGGCGCGAAGGTCTTCTACAACGGGCTGGACGGTACGGTGAGATGAAGATAGTTTCCAGCTCTTAGCTTCTAGCTGGAAGCAACCCGGGAAGACGGAGCGAACGGAACTGGCACGATGAGCTAGAAGCTAGCAGCAAGGAGCTAAGTTTATGAACGGTGTTGAAGGCTTCATGTATCCGAACGAAGTCGGGCTCCAATGGAGCGTGCTGATCGTCCTGTATCCATTTATCACGGGACTGGTGGCTGGCGCATTCATTCTGGCTTCGCTGGAACGGGTCTTCCGGGTGGAGGCGGTCAAACCGACTTACCGCCTGGCGCTGCTGACGGCGCTAGCCTTCCTGCTGGTTGCGCCATTGCCGCTGGTTTTGCACCTGGGCCACCCCTTCCGCTCTCCCGAGATGTATTTCACCCCGCACAGCACCTCGGCTATGGCCATGTTCGGGTATGTGTATCTGTGGTATCTGATGGCGGTGCTGGTATTGGAGATCTGGCTGGACTACCGGCGCGAAATCGTGCTGTGGTCCCAATCCGCCGGAAAAAGTACGCGCTGGATTTACAAGCTGATGACGCTGGGCTCGAATAACATCACAGAGCGTTCCCTGGCCATCGACGAGCGGGTGGGCTGGATTGTTACACTGGTCGGCATTCCTTCGGCTTTTATGCTGCATGGGTATGTCGGATTCATCTTTGGTTCAATCAAAGCAAACCCCTGGTGGTCTTCGCCGCTGATGCCGGTGGTGTTCATCTTTTCCGCCATGGTGTCGGGGATCGCCGGGGTGATGCTGCTGTATATGGCGCTGACCAAGCTGCGCCACCAGAAGATCGACATGCGCTGCGTGGATAGCATCGCGATGTACCTGTTCTATGTCTTTATCATCGACTTCAGCCTGGAGATGCTGGACCTGGTTCACCGCATTTACGAAGCCGACGAATCGTTTCGCAGCCTGGACTTCATGGTCCACACACAGCTCTACATTCCGCACATCGTGATCCAGATATGCATCGGCACACTTACACCGATCATTCTGCTGGGCGTGACCCAGGTGGTGAAGCTGCCGGAGATTGTGCGCAAGCGGATCTACGCGGTGGCTGGGTGCCTGACCATGATCGGCATCTTTGCCATGCGCTGGAACGTGGTGATCGGCGGGCAGTTGTTCTCCAAGAGCTTCCTCGGCTACACAACGTACAAGATGGCCCTGGTTACACGGGAGGGGCTGTTGGTGGCGATTGCTTTGACCATTCTTCCGCTCATCTTCCTGTGGGTGCTGGTCACGCTGCTGCCTCCCTGGCCTGAAAAGAGCTTATCCGAGGGCGCGGCGGCAGACTAAGTCAAGAAGTCATTAGTCAATCGGGTGGAAACCATGGACGATCTTCCCGACTCTTTAGACCGGCTCACTGCACGCCTGGAAACACTGGAGCGGCGGGTCTATGTTCTGGAACATCCCTCCGGAGAACCGATTTCACTTGACGCGCCGGAGTCGATATTATTGCCGGCGGCTCCTGCCGGCGAAGCTCCCTCTTTTGCTCTAGCCGGCGGAGCCTTTTCAGTGCTTGGGAAGGCCATGCTCGGGATCGCCGGCGCCTACGTGCTGCGGGCCGTGGCGGAATCGAGTTCGCTGCCCAAGCTGGCACTCGCAGGCCTTGCCATCGCCTACGCGATTTTATGGCTCGTTTGGGCGGCGCGCGTACCGGCGGGTGCATGGGTTGCTAGCACCATCTATGCCTGTACCTCGGCCTTGATCCTTGCTCCCATGCTCTGGGAACTTACCCTACGTTTCAAGGTGTTGTCACCCCCGGCGGCCGCCGGCGTATTGGGCGCGTTCGTGTGCGCGGCCTCTGCCCTGGCATGGCAGCGCAATCTCGCATCGGTCTTCTGGGTTGCCAACGTGACAGCGGGCATGGTGGCGCTGGCTTTATCGATCGCCACACACGAGATGGCGCCTTTTATCGCGGTCGTTGTTCTGATGGCGGTTCTCTGCGAGTTCGCGGCTGGACGGAATCGGGAACCAAGTGTCCGGCCGCTGGCAGCGGCAGCAGCGGACCTTGGCGTATGGGCGCTGATTTTCATCTACTCCGGCCCGCAAAGCACCCACGCGGATTACCCGCTGCTTGGGACGCCTGCATTGCTCGCGCCGGGCCTGGTGTTGTTTCTAGTGTATGGGGCCAGCGTGGCCTTCAAGACTGCGCTCAATGGACAGAAGATCAGTGTCTTCGAGACGATCCAGACCACCATTACGTTCCTGCTGGCAGCTTCAAGCCTTCTCTACTTTGTGCCAAACGGCGCCGAAAACCTGCTGGGGATCGTCTGCCTGGCATTGTCGACCGCCGGATATGCGGCGGTCTTTACCGTCTTCGATCGCGGCCAGGAACGCCGTAATTACCAGGTGTATGCCACCTGGAGCGCGGCGTTGTTTCTTTCCGGGAGCGTGATGTGTCTGCCGCCGATGGGAATCGCGGTATCGCTTAGCGTGGCCGCCATCGGGGCCACGGTTCTCGGCGTTCGGCTTAACAGGACGACGCTCAAGTTTCACGGGCTGGCGTACCTGCTGGCGGCTGCGGCGGTATCCGGTCTGCTGGACACGACATTCCGCGCGTTTGCCGGCCCGGTTCAGGGCGCACCGGCGGCGAGTGTTTGGCTGATCTCGGCTTGCGCGATCCTCTGCTATGCGGCGGGGAGTCCTTGCGAGGGAGAGTCGTGGAAGGAGCAGTTTCTTCATCTGGTCTCCGCATCCGTGGCCATTGGCGCCGCCGCAGCGCTGCTTGTCGAGGGCCTGCTGGGCCTGATCGCACTGAACGTCCACCCCGGCCCGCATCACCTGGCTTTCATCCGCACTTTGACGATCTGCCTGGCCGCTCTTGCACTGACCTTCGGCGGCGCACATTGGCACAGGAAAGAACTGACGCGGATCGGCTACGCGGCGCTGGTTGTGGTTGCGGCAAAGCTGGTTTTTGAAGACCTCCGCCAGGGGCACCTGGAGTTCATCGCCGGTTCGATCTTCCTTTTTGCCGTGACATTGATCGCGGTTCCCCGCCTTTCCCGCACGGGGCGGAGGGTGTGAGAAGCAGGCTACCGACGCTTCAATTTATTTAGAGGCCCATCATCGCGTCGAACTATAGAAAAGCGGGATCGGTGCCGACATAGTATTTACGGGGAGAGCAAAGTCGATAAGTTGCCCCGATCGAAGCTGCCGGTTGGGAAACGGCGGATTTGCCGCGTCTCAAGGACAAACTACCGAATAAGGGAGAGTCTACAGTGCCTGGCGAGTTGCGAAGAGACGAAGCGGCGCGCTTGCCTTGGGCCCATCTCCGCCTTCCTCCGTTTCCTCAAGTAGCTATCCGCGTTTTGCAGTTGATGCACAACGAGAATGTGCAACTGCACCAGTTGAGCGAGCTGATCTCCTCCGATCCGGCATTTGCCGGCGAGGTACTAACGATCGCCAATTCTCTTCTGTACGCCCCTCGTTTTCCAGCCAGCAGCATTCTGCAGGCGATCGCCGTGCTGGGCGCCAACAATCTGCAGGGTCTTTGCCTTACCGTCGGCGTGCGAGCCTACTTGGGGAAATCGCTGGGCCAGCCTTCCATGCGGGCTATTTGGCGACACAACCTGGCGTCCGCATTGATCGCAGAGCAGCGGGCAACGGCGGGGTTCATGGACAAAGACATTGCGTACACTTCCGGCATCATGCACGACATCGGCCGATTGGCGTTGGCCGTGATCCGCCCGAGAGAGTACGCCGATTTATTGGGGACGCATGGCGGCCCCGCCGACAGCATTCTTCCCCGCGAGCGTGAGTTGTTTGGATGGGATCACTGTGAGGCGGGACGCCACCTGGTTGAGGATTGGAAGCTGCCTTTCTACTTCGATGCGATTGTCTCCGAGCATCATTGCCATGCGGAGAAGGATGGCTCCTGGGGCATGGCCGAGTTGATCAACATGAGTTGCAGAATGGCCGACACGGCCGGTTTCCCCGCATTTCGGGGCTGCGAGGCCACGCCTTTTCCGGAATTGCTGGCCGAGCTTCCTGGCCGGGAACGCGGGCTATTTCACGCCGAACTCGCGACCCTGGCGCTGGATGTCACGAACAGGATTCATGCCGTGGAGTCTGTCTGAGGCAATGCGCGGGCACGGCTTGAATCGAGGTCGAGAGCATTTTCGGAAATTGCGTAGACCGGAATTGTGTCGGTATCCCACCCATTCCGCAGAAAAACGCGGAATGGATGGGGCACGGAAGTCTACTGTAAATCCGAAAACGATCGAGAGCATTTTCGGAAATTGCGTAGACCGGAATTGTGTCGGTATCCCACCCATTCCGCAGAAAAGCGCGGAATGGATGGGGCACGGAAGTCCACAGTAAATCCGAAAACGCTCTACAGATAGACTTCATCGATGTAGCACCAGCGCCAGTCTTCGCCGCGCTCGGCGGATCGGATCAGCGGATGCCCGGCCGCATGGAAATGCGCCCGCGCGTGGCGGTTTTGCGATGAGTCGCAGCAGCCTACGTGGCCGCACTGCAGGCACATGCGCAGGTGCAACCACGTGTCGCCGAGCTTGAGGCACTCCTCGCAACCCTTGGTCAGAGGCTTCACCTTCTTCAAGTGCTCCGCAACATGACTGCATACCGCTGCTGCCATCGCTTCCTCCGCGAGTTCAAGAGCGGAACCAGAGTAACGGTGTCCAGTTGAGCTTCGTATAGGGTCGCCGCTCGCTGATGGCCGCGTCGACTAGAGTACCGCGGCTTCGGGATGCATCGACTCTGGTTCCGCTATCGCCGCTCCGTTCTTCTTTTTTATACCACCCGATACTGCTCGGCCAACGCGCGAAACTCAAGGGTCTGCGAAGTAACCCAAGCTTCATTGCGCCCCAGCTCACCAGCCAGCAGCCTGGCTACGGGCTCGGCCATGGCGATGGCCGCATCGGCATTGAGAAACAGCGCCCGGGTGTGCCGGGCGAGCACGTCTTCCACGGTCCGCGCCATCTCGGCTCGCGCGGCCCACACCACCTCGGCGGCAATATAGGGCAGTGCGGGATGAAGTTGCGCGGCCAGCGCCGGATCCTGGGCCAGCGTGTGAATCGCCTCGGCATCCGAGCCATAGACTTCGAGACTTCCCAGCACGCCCGAATCAACCATGTAGCCGTGAATCCGCAGGTTCTTCGTCGTGCACTCCACATCGGGAAGCTTGCCCAGCGTAATCGCGTGGTCCACGCAATCCTCAGCCATGTGCCGGTAGGTGGTCCACTTGCCGCCGGTGATGGTCAACAGGCCGGAGGTGTCCACGTGGATCACGTGGTCCCGCGACAGCGCCGAGGTCTTGCCCTCGCCCTTGACCAGCGGCCTGAGCCCCACGTAAACGGCCAGGACATCTTTGCGGCTGGGCGGCCGGACAAAGAAGCGCGATGCCGTTTCTAAAACAAACTCGATCTCCTCCTCGAGGGGCCTGGGCTCGAGGCTGGGCGCATCCACGGGCGTGTCGGTGGTGCCGGCCACCGCGTGCCCATGCCACGGAATCACGAAAAGCACCCGCCCATCGCTGGTCCGCGGCACCATCAGCGCTGTATCGCCCTTGAGGAACGAGCGGTCGAAGACCAAGTGAATGCCCTGGCTGGTGACTACCAACGTCTCCGCTTCGGGATCAGCCATCCGCCGGATGGAATCCGTGAAAACTCCGGTTGCGTTGACGACCATGCGTGCAGGAATCGTCAACTCCTCGCCGGTTTCTTCATCGCGCGCCGTCAGGCCGTTCACATAGCCGTCGGCGTCGCGCTTGAGGCCAGTCGCCGGGCAATAGTTCACCAGCGTCGCCCCGTGATCGGCCGCCGTCATGGCCAGGTGAATGAGCAACCGCGCGTCGTCGAACTGGCCGTCGTAGTAAACCACGCCGCCGCGCAGCTCCTCGGGCTCGAGGGCCGGCAGCCGCTCCAGCGTCTCTTCCTTGCTCAGCAGCTTGGAGGCGCCAAAGCCATACTTGCCCGCCAGCAGGTCGTACATCTTGAGCCCGATACCATAAAACGGCGCCTCCCACCAGGAATAGTTGGGCACCACAAACGCCAGATCGCGCACCAGGTGAGGCGCGTTCTGCCGCATCAACCCGCGTTCCTTCAAGGCAGACATCACCAGCGGAATGTTCCCCTGCTCCAGGTACCGGACGCCGCCATGGACCAGTTTGGTGCTGCGGCTGCTGGTGCCCTTGCCGAAATCGTGAGCCTCGACGAGCACCACGCTCAACCGGCGAGCCGCGGCATCGACGGCCACGCCCATGCCGGTGGCCCCGCCACCGATCACCGCAATGTCCCAGGGCTCAACCCGCTCCCGGACCGTGCGTACCATCTCTTCCCTGCGCATCGTTCGCTCCCGTTTGCTTGCTCCGGTTCGTTTACTCGTTCCAGTTCTTGGCCCGCTCGACGGCGCGGCGCCAGCGCGCACGGCGCTGAGTTCGCTCCTGCGCATCCATCTTGGGTTCAAAGCGCGTATCGTTTTGCCGTTTGGCGCGCAACTCTTCCGGGTTGGCCCAGAAACCCGTGGCCAATCCTGCCAGATAGGCCGCCCCCAGCGCCGTGGTCTCCGTCACCTGAGGCCGCACCACCGGCACGCCCAGCACATCGGCTTGAAATTGCATCATGAGGTTATTGACCGCCGCGCCGCCATCGACGCGGAGCGCCGCCAGCGGCGTCGTCTCGCTCTGGACGGCCTCCAGCACGTCGGCCACCTGGAAGGCGATGCTTTCCAGAGCCGCCCTGGCGATGTGTCCCGGCGAGGTGTCGCGGCGCAGCCCGATCAGCAGGCCGCTGGCGTGCGGGTCCCAGTGGGGCGCTCCCAGGCCCACGAAGGCGGGCACCAGCACCACACCGCCGGAGTCAGCCACGCTGGCCGCGAGTTCCTCCACCTCCGCCGAGGAGCCGATCAGCTTGAGGTTGTCGCGCAGCCACTGCACCACCGCCCCGCCGATAAAGATGCTGCCTTCAAACGCGTACTCGAGCCGATGCGCCGCGCTGGCCGCCAGCGTGGTAATCAGCCGGTGCCTGGAGCGCACAAACTCCGTGCCGATGTTCTGCAAGAGGAAGCAGCCCGTGCCGTAGGTATTCTTGGCTTCGCCTGCGCTCCAGCACAATTGCCCGAAGAGCGCCGCCTGCTGGTCGCCGGCGATGCCCGCGATGAAAGCGCCGCCCAATCCCAGGGTGGTGGTGACCTCGCCCACATTCTGGCTTGACCACACGACCTCCGGCAACATGCTCTCGGGGATGCGGAAGATACGCAGTAACTCCAGGTCCCACTCGCCTCTCACAATATTGAACAAAAGCGTGCGCGAGGCGTTGGTTACGTCTGTCACGTGACGCGTGCCGCTGGTGAGGTGCCAGATGAGCCAACTGTCGACGGTGCCAAAGGCCAGTTCGCCGCGCTCGGCCCGCGCCCGCGCGCCCGCCACGTGATCCAGAATCCAGCCAACTTTGGTGGCGGAGAAATAGGGGTCCAGCACCAGGCCGGTGCGGTTGGAGACATCTTCTCCAACTCCGCTTTCTTCCAAGGCTGCGCAATGCGCGGCGGTGCGGCGGTCCTGCCAGACAATGGCCGGATGAATCGGCTTGCCTGTCGCCCGCTCCCACACAATCACCGTCTCGCGCTGGTTGGTGATGCCGATGGCGGCCACGTCGCGGGGACGCGCCCCGGCCCGCCCCAGCACTTCGACAGCGCAAGAGACTTGGCTGGTCAAAATCTCGGTCGGATCGTGTTCCACCCATCCTGCCTGTGGGTAGAACTGCTCAAACTCATGCTGCGCCACCGCGGCAATCGTTCCTTCTTCATCAAACAAGATCGCGCGGGAACTGGTGGTTCCCTGGTCCAATGCGAGGATGTAAGCCATGTCTTGCAGTCCACCTTCGGCAACCAGTCAAACATGCGGGCCTGCGGTTGGGCAAGGAAGGCGCAGCCGCTTGCCGATTCGCGGATCGGGGGCGATCCGCGAGTTGGCGAAGCTCAGTTCATGGGAGCAGTTGCCGGCGGCATCCCGGCTGGGGTCAATCGGTGCTTTGCAGCAGCCAATAATGGAAGCCATCCACGATGGCCATCAGCGCCGCCTGGTTCAAGTCGCTGCTTACGCCCGCGGTGGTCCAAGGTTCCTGACCGTCGGCGCGGAAACTCACAGTGACACGGACGTGGGCCGCCGTGTCGTGAGAGGATACGTCGATGGCCGTGACGCTGAACCTGCCCAGATGCATGCGCGCGATGGCCGGATACCACTTTTCCAACTCCCGCCGCATGGCCTTGGTGAGCGCATCGACCGGACCGGCGCCTTCCGCCCTGGTTGTGGTGACAGTGGAATCCCCAACGGTCAGCAACATCGAGGCCTGAACGTATCGGTTCCGGGTTTCGTCCGACTCGTCGATCACTCTCCAGCTTTTGACGCCGAAGCGGTCTTTGAGAGTCTTGAGGACCTTCATGCAGGCGAGCTTGAACGAAACTTCACTGGCCGTGAACCCTCCGCCTTCAATCATCGCCTGGTTGGTATCCATGAGAGCCTGCGCCTGGGCGGAATCGAGAGGAACACCAAGCGCCTCAGAGAGCAGGATGATGTTGGCTCTTCCGGATTGACCGTTTACGCCAATGGACGGGTTTGCGCCGACCTCGGCGGGATCGCACCAGAGATAAGCGCCGGGGTTCTTGCGTTCGCTGCTGCCATGCATGCCGGCCCAGGTGCCAAATGCGCCTGTGCCCACAATTGGGGCGCCGTGCGGCACGTCCAGCGAGAAAGCCGAGTATGCCGAATGGGCGAGGCCGGTTAGTCCGGTGAGCGATTCGGGGGTGACAAACTCAGCTTCACCGCGAAGTTGCATGCTGCCGATGACTGTGGTCAGGTTCACGTTGCCGCATCGCTCGCCGGTTCCAACGAGAGTGCCTTGGATCTGAACGGCGCCGGCAAGAACGGCGGCCCGCGCATTGGTGACTCCAAGACCGCGATCCGTGTGACCGTGAAATCCGAATTTGACTTCCGGGTAATCCCGCGTGAGGCCGGCGATGACCTGGGTAACTTCCTCAGGGTTGGCGCCGCCGGTGGTGTCGCAGATCACGATTCGGCTTACGTTCTGGCGGACGCATTGCGCGGTCATCTGGTGGAAATAGTCCAGACTTCGCTTGTTGAAATCGGGGTCGCACTCCTTGCCGTTCTCGCGGCGCCCGCAATTGGCATCCATGGCGTGTTCAAAGTCCACGATGACTTCGAGGCCGTTGTCCTGAAGGCATGCAATGGTCTCGAAGGCCATCAGCAGGTTCTCTTCGGGGGTCGTTTCCAAGGACTTTGCGACGTCGAGCAGCCTGGATTTGACGACAATGACCGCCACGGGAATGCGCTCTCTGTGGCTGACGATGAATTGCACGTCGGGCCATTCAAGGACTTTTGTGCCGCGGCCGCGGGATCGGCCGAACAAGGCCAGCTTCATGGCACCGGTATCGGCCGAGTGGAGGGCGCTGGTCAGGTCTCCCACAAACTGGTTTGCGCCGGCGAAGCCGATTTCAGCATAGTGGACGCCAAAGGCGGCCATGCGCTGAAGGAGGCTGACGGCGTTTGGGACGGAGATATCGATGTTCGGCTGTTGCATCCCGTCGCGGAGGCTGGTATCGAACAGCTCGACTTTTCTGGTTCCTGTTTGCTTCATTTGTTCCTGTTCCTGAGCGCGATCGATGTGGCCCTTGTAGGGACTCGGAATCCGATCCGAGGCTTTCTTGACGGCCGCGGGTGAGTGGCGCCGAATCAGCGCAATCGTTCCCTGGGCTTCGCCAATCAATTCAGTGTATCGAAATACTGCGTGAGCGGTATCGCAACCGCCGCTTCGTTCAACCGGGGTACCAGACCACCCGTGGATCGTCGGCGGCTCGCTGGTAGCTCCACGCCGCGTCGGCCAATCTCTTCATGTCGTAGCGGGGCCGCCAGCCAAGCAGGAACTTGGCCTTGGTATTGTCGAGCCACGTCGAATGATAAGGAGTCTGAATCGCGACGCTCGGCATGCCGCGCGACTCCATGAGATAAGCGCCGAGAGCGCCGTAGTCGATCGGTTCGTCCATGCAGATATTGAAGGTTTGTTGGTGGGCCTTGGGGTGATCGATAGCCGTAAGAATGGCGGCGATAAGATCGTCGACATGCACGAAGTTCCGCTTTACAGGCTCCCTATGCGGATCGAGCATCACCGGGACGCTCTTCGAGCGCACGTACAGGTCAGCCTTTTCCGCGCCGACTAGGTCGCGCCAACGCGGGCCGCCAAAGACATCTTCTCCGAAAGAGAGGGTGTACCTGAAGTCATCCTTCTCCATAATCCACGGTGCGCGCAGGCAACAGCCGGCCAGGTGGTATTGAATGTAATACTGCTCCAGAATCACTTCATCCAGGACCTTGGACAGCGCGTAGCAACCCGCGTAGGCGGTGTGCTTCTGCGTTTCGGTAACCGGCACGGGGTGCGGATAGACGAAGTGACCGACGCTATTATCGCCGCCAATCAAGATAAATTGCTGAAATGTCGGACTGACGCGGCAGGCTTCAAGGAGCCAGAAGATTCCCTTCACAGCAACGTCCATCACACTTTCCGGCGTCTCTTTTGAGGTAGCAAGGTGGAGGACATGGGTGGCGCCTTCCACAGCATCGCTCGCCACCTGTCGATGTTCCAATGAGCCTTTGACAATCTCCAGCCGGTCCTTTGGCTCCAGGGTGCGGTTGTGACACAGGGCGCGCACGAGGAATGCGTCGAATCTTGGATCTGCCAGGAACTGACTGATAAATTCTCGTCCGACCTTGCCGGTGGCGCCGGTTACAAGGATGCGCTTCGTCTCACTCATTGTTGCTTCTCCAGCTTTGCGTTGTTCTGGGCGAATAAGACTTGCTTTCATAAGTTCGAATCTATCGTTAACTGCCTTCGCTAACCGCGAACCGGGGAAACCGGCCATTGCCTCAGCATAAGTCAGGAATGCTCTGACAGTAGCAAAGGGCAAATTAACCATCCCTGCGATCTATGGCAAGTCATGCCCCCAAGCCTCGACTTCGATAAAGCTGCACCACCTTGCCGGATCCTCGGGAACTAGGTTGGCAATGCGAAACCATGAGACCTTTCGCTTTGAAAAAGGAAACTCCTGGAGTTCGGGAGAAGGACCGATCTGAAGGGGAAGGCGGCTTCCATCGGAAAACTCCACGACTGCGCTCTTCCAATAGCTGTCGTGGGGAAAGTCGGCGCGAACCATCAGGCGAATCTTATTCAGTTCAACCTGCCGGCCGAATTCGAGCTTCCACCACAGGTCCAGACGCAGCCCGGGTCCCCATGACTGGTAGGGCCACACCCCATGATGGCCGTTTAGCAAGATTCCATCGATTGCATTGCGCGCTGCAAAGTCATACAGGTTTCTGGAATAGCTGTTGGTACTGCTATGAGGATAAGCTTGTGCCGGCCCATCCTCCGGCCGCAGCAAATCACAGGGATTCAGCGCCAGGTTACGGTAACCCCTTCTTTCTGACTTATCCGGAACGTGTACTTCGATGCGATGAGTTTCACCGGAAAAGCTCTCCGGTGCGTAGGCGCTTCCGGTTTGCTGTTCGGCGCGGCCAAGAGGGACTTCGTACACAAAACTTGACCTATCGGAGTCCGCGAGATACAGCAGGCATTCGGGCATGTTGCCGTCCAACTTCACGGCCAAGTGCTGCGGCCCACTCAGAACGATCCGATCACCCTGCCGATACTCGTGTTTGAAAAGAAGGCTTGCTGAAGTTGGCGACGATGACGAGGCTAGTATATCGGCGCCTCCGATTTCGATTCCATTGCTGTCTTCGACAGCAATGCGGAGCGGCGCCTTGCCGCCAATTTGCGGCCTAGGTGGCATTCCACCCAACGCATACGCTCCGCCGACAAGCATTCCGCAGAGACTGACGGCCATCCATGCAGTCAGAGACGCCGGCATCGGCAATTTCAACTGAGCGGCCATCGGCCCTCCTGTAAGCCAGATTCCAAACACAGTTGCCCGATGCCTATCCTGGTCCCGGCCCTTTTGAGGAAAACGCAGCGAAAGAATGCGGCTGGCGATTCCCTCAATCACCCTTCGCCCGTTGCGCCACCAGCATCGAGTCAAGGATCTGATCGGCAACCTCCTTGACAGCCGCGGGCGAGTGAGACAGAAACAGGGTATTGGTCTTGTCGCTCTCGCCGATGGACTTCAGGGTGTCAAAATATTGCGTGACCAGCACCAGCTGCATTACGTCTCGCGAAGACGCGCCATCCACCACTTTCTGAAACTGCTCGATGGAGACTTGCAATCCTTCGATGATGGCTTTGCGCTGGTTGGCGATGCCCTGGCCTTGCAGGGCTTTGCTTTCCGCCTCGGCCTCGGCCTTCTTGACCACCAAGATCTTCTCCGCCTCGCCTCTGGCGTTGGCGGCCACCTGTTCCCGCTGCGCGGCGTTGATGTCGTTCATGGCCGACTTCACCTTGGCGTCGGGAACGATATCGGTGACAAGAACATTGACGATCTCGTAGCCGAAGGTGGCCATGTCCGCGTCGAGTTCCTGCTTGACCGCCGCGGCGATCGAGGACTGGGAGGCAAACACTTCATCCAGCGTCATGCCTGGGACGTGACCCAGAATGACCTGCTCGACATAGCTCTTGATCTGCGCCACAGGGTCAGACAACTTGTAATAGGCGTCATAGACCTTCTCCGGACGGACGCGGTTCTGCACCGAGATGGGAATGGTGACGAAGACGTTGTCCTTGGTTTTGGTCTCCATGGTCAGGGTGATCTGGTTCACCCGCAAGCTCACCAGGCCCGCCACGGAATCGAAGTAGGGCGTCTTCCAGTTCAATCCGGGCTCGGCTACCCGAAGAAACTTGCCGAAGCGGGTGATTACGGCCACTTGAGCTGTGTTCACGGTGAAAAAGCTTCCCAAAATGAGGGAGAGCGCGATGAGAGCGAAGACAATCAGCAAAACAACGAGAAACATGTCCATTTGAATCCTCTTTCGTGCGCCAAGCGGACAACCGCGAATTATACAGGAGGTTCATTTCGGCCAGATGATGCGCTTCCATTCAGCGTGGCCGGGGAGCATTCAGGAAGCGTTGTTGCGGTTGCTGGAGGCTCGGCAGGCAGTTCAACCGAAAATACCGTCCCGCGGCGCGCTCCACTGGTGCGGGAACGCAAGCGGATGGATCCGCAATGTTTGTCGACAATCTGTTTGCTCACCCACAGGCCGAGCCCGGTTCCCACGGCGCCTTTGGTGGTGAAAAAGGGCTCGAAGAGGTGCTGCCGTGAATCCTCGCAGATGCCTTTGCCATTGTCGGCCACGGTGACTCGGACTGAGCGGTGGCCGGTAATGAGGTTGGTGCCCGCATGGACTCGCAGCTTGATCGTGCCACTCTCGTCGATGGCGTCCAGGCTGTTGGCCAGGAGATTCGAGAATACCTGGCGGAGCTCGCCCGCCACAGCGACGGCCTTTGGATCTCGATCCCATTCCATCTCGATGACAGCCCGCTTGGTGCCGATCTTGCTCTTCATGAGGTCAACCGCGGACTTGAGCACCGCATGGACCGAAACGCTCGCCGGTGCATTCGACTCGCGATAAAAGCCTAGCGATTGTTGTGTGATGTGGGCGATTCGCCTCAACTCCGCATCGGCCGTCTCCAGGTAAAGGCGGGCCGCTTCAGGCAAATTCTCGACAGTCTGGGCCAGGAACAGCACGTTTGTTACCGCGGCCAGCGGGTTGTTGATTTCGTGGGCCATGGATGCCGCCAAGCGTCCCACCGATGCCAGTTTCTCACTTCGCAGAAGCGCCAGCTCAGCTCGCTTGAGGTTGCTGATGTCGAGGTTGATGCCGGCCCAGGCGAGGAGCTGTCCCCTATCATCGCGAACCGGCACACCACGCGTCAGCACCGGATGCCACTGGCCGTCGACACCGCGAAATCGCTGCTCGATGTCCCAAACTCCTTCGGTTTGCACGCACTTCTTCCAAGCGGCAATCGTGCGCTCAGCGTCCTCCGGGTGAAGCACATTGCCCCACCCGAAATCAGAGCATTGCTGCTGCGTCATTCCCACCAGTTTGAGGAAGGAATCGCTGGCATAGGTGTTCCGTCCATCCGGAGCGCATACCCACACGCCATAATCGATTGACTCACCGATTCCGCGGTAGAGGCGCTCACTGTTTTTAAGCGCATCCTCGGCCCTTTCATGAGCCGCACGGATGCGCAACACATGAACGCCGAATTCAATATCTCCCGCCAGTTCCATCAGCAGATCGATCTCGCCTTGATAAAACGCATCCGGCTTTCGGGAATAGATGGTGATGGCGCCTATTGTCCGCCGGCCATCTTTGAGAGGAATTGCGAGCGAGGAAGCATAGCCGCGCTTGACGGCATTTTCGCGCCAGGGCGAGAAAGCGGGATCGGTGAGCATGTTGCGGCACATCGACGGTTCTCCGGTGCGGATCGCGGTGCCGGTAGGACCGCGTCCACCCTGGCTCGAGTCCCAATTGATTCTCAGCGTCGCCAGGTAACCATCTTCAAAACCGGAACATGCGAGTGGCCTTACCGTTTTATTCTGGTCATCTTCCGCGGAGCCGATCCACACCATTGCGTGTCCGCAATCCTCAGTGATAATGCGGCACACCTCTTGCAAGAAGGCGGGTTCATCGGTAGCATGCATCAGCGCCTGGTTGCTGTTGCTGACGGCCTTGAGGGTGCGATTGAGTACCTGGAGCTGTTCTTCGGCCCGCTTTTGATCTTCGATATCGACGGATTCGCCGAACCATCCCAGCGGCCTACCTTGCATGTCTTTCTGAAGCTTGGCATGCACCCTGTGCCATCGATAGGTCTCGTCGGAAGCACGCCGAATCCGGTATTCGACCAGGTAGTCCTCCCCGGTCTGTTTGGAATGGCCCCAAACTTCAAGCACTCTCTGAATATCGCCGGGGAAGACGACGGCCTGCCAATCGGTTCCGAGCGCCTGTTCGTGAGTCTGGCCCGTGTATTCCAGCCAACGTCGGTTTTGGTCGATTCTCATGCCCTGTGCGTCGGCGGCCCAGAGCATCGCCGGGATGGATTCGGCTAAACCGCTGTACCTGGATTCGCTGGCCCGCAGCGCATCGTCGGCTCGCTTGCGCCCGGTGGTGTCCGCGCTTACGCCGATGAAGCGGGCGGCCCGCTGCTTGCCGCCTTGGCCGTCGAAGTAGACCCGCCCGTGCGACGACACCCAGTGGATGGAGCCGTCCGGCCGGACAACGCGAAACTCCTGATAAAACACTCCGTCATTTGTCTGAGCGATGGCTTGCTTTACAGCCCCATCGACGGCAGAACGGTCTTCAGAGTGGATGCGCGCCATGACCGCTTCGTAGTCGAGGGTGTCTCCGGGGCTGAAACCGAACACGTCCCGGCCGCACTGATCCGACGACAGTTCTCTTGTGTCAAAGCGGTATTCCCATGCGCCCAACTCCGCGGCTTCCAGCGCAAGGCGGTGGTACTCCTTTACCTGTTGAAGCTGCTCCCTGGTCTCACGGAGCGCCAGATCTTTTTCGAAAGCCGTGATGCGAAGCTGATTGCGGCGATAACGCTCTGCCACAAGGCTCATGAAGACCCCAAGACAGAGAAAGAGAGCCAGGGCGACGATGTCCGAGGTGCTCGCGACTCTGAATTGGCCGCTGGGCGGGAAGACCCAAATTGCCGCCAGCACAGCGGAGAGTACGGTTGCCAGCAATCCTAGCCAAAGGCCGAAGAGCAGCGCTACCACCATGATGACCGGATAGAAGGTCATAAACGCCGGCAATTCGATGCCGAAACGCTGGACCAGGGCCAAGCGAACCAGAAGGGCCGCCAAGGCCGAAATCGTTGTGAGAGCGATGCGAAGAGCCGACCGGCCAAGCACGGGTTTTCCGGATTTTGACATGGGCACCAAGTGGTCTGCGCGAAGGGAGGAAAAACTCTCTCGCAGTCGAGACACTCCTGCCGGGGATTTGCCGAGAGTTTAGCGACGAGTCATGCGAGCGGGATGTGACAGGGGACACGATTGTACTGCCGTTCATTCGGCCCTCAAACACATCCGGCGGTTCCCACTGCATTGGGAACCGCCGGATGTGTTTGTAAGCGGCTGTTTACGAACTTCGCTTAGCGTGCTTCATAGATGGCCGCCTTATCGTGGCTCGAATCCCTCAGGGGTTACCCCCCCCCGTCATTCCGGCGCTTTGCGGCACGAATGAAGTCGTGCCCTGACACGAAGCAGGTTCATAAAACATACCCTATTGCACTTGCCCGATGTAGACCCCAAACGGGCCCAGCATAATTTGATCGAGCGATGCCGGATCGGCCTCGCCCGGAGTTTTTAGCAAGGTCCGGGTTTTGCCACTCGAGCCGGGAACCCTCAAGTTCACCGTCTGGGGGTCGGCCGTGAAATTCACTGAAACTACAACTGCCGGCGCTCCGGGCGCCTGCCGCATCCAACTCAGCACTTTCGTGTTTTCGGTATCAAGCATGATGTTCTGGCCTTGCGCCATGGCCAGGTTCATCTTCTTCAGCCGGATCAGGCGCTGGTACCAGGCAAAGAGCGAGTTGAGGTCGGTCTTCTCCACCTCCACGTTGACCTTGGTGAAGCTGGGCGGCACGGGCAGCCAGGGAACGCCTGTCGTGAAGCCCGCATTCTGTCGAATGTCCCACTGCATCGGCGTCCGTTCCCCGTCGCGGCCCTTGAAGGTTGGCCAGTAGGTCACACCCACCGGGTCCTTCACGTCTTCCTTGCGCGTGGGCGGCGTGGTCTTCATGCCGAGCTCGTCGCCGTAATAGAACAGCGCCGTCCCTCGGCTGGCGAACAGCATCGTCGAAATCACCCTCTGGATATCGGTGTCGTGCACTCCGTCGCCATAGCGCGCGTCGAGCCGCGGGTTGTCGTGGTTGTCGAAGACCAGCAGCGGCGTATTGCCGCCAATCTGCGTCTCCGCGTCGTTCAGCCTGGCGCGGAACTGGGCGACGTCCAGCTTATTGATGAAGCCCACCTGGGTGTCCATCGGGAGATGAAACTCCGGCTTGCCCGGCGGCCCATACTGCTTGGCCAGTTCGGCGATGTTGGGCAGGTAGGTCTCGCCAATCAGCACCCGGGTACCGGGAAACCCAGCCGAACCGAAGGCGTCGGTCGCCGCCCGCATTTCCTGCATCACGTCGTGAGTGCCGGGCAGGTTGTTGGTTCGGGTGTCGCTCAGTTCCGGTTCGCCGCCGGGGCCGATTACCGGCTTGCCGTCCTTGTCTTTGATGACATCCTCGTCCCTGAGCTCGGGATCTTCGAAAAGCGTCGTGATCGCGTCGAACCGGAAGCCACCCACTCCGCGCTTCAACCAGAAATCGATGATGTCCTTGAAGGCCTCGTGAATCTTGGGGTTGTCCCAGTTCACGTCCGGCTGCTGGATGTAGAACTTGTGATAGTAATACTGCCGCGTCTTCTGATCCCATTGCCACGCCGAGTGACCGAAGGCCGACCGCCAGTTGTTCGGCGGCTCGCCCTTGTCGGTGTCCGTTTCTCCCTTGCCGTCGTGCCACATGTACCAGTTGCGATAAGGGTTGTCGCGCGAGGACCGCGACTGGAGGAACCACTCATGCTTATCAGAGGTATGGTTCATCACCATATCCATCAGGATGCGGATATGCCTCTTCCGTGCCTCGGAGACGAGTTTGTCGAAGTCCGCCAGCGTGCCGTATTGCGGGTCGATGTTCTTGTAATCGGAGATGTCGTAGCCGAAATCCACCTGCGGCGAGGGGTAGCATGGCGTGAGCCAGATGGCGTCCACGCCCAGATCCTTCAGGTAGTCCAGGCGGGCGGTAATGCCGTTCAGGTCGCCGATGCCGTCCCCGTTCGTGTCTTGAAAACTGCGCGGATAAATCTCGTAAATGACGGCGTTCTGCCACCAATCCTGCGCGGGGGCCGGGATTGTGGCGCCGGGTTGCGTTGCGGCTTTGGGGGGCGGATTCTGCCCCTCTGCGGATAGCGTCGCGGCCCCTAGAAACAGGGCGATGGCGCAGCTTGCGATGCTCTTGGTCCAGTGCATTGCGGTCTCCTCGTCTGGTTCCGCTGCTCGTAGATTCGGCAACGGTGTGACGCAAGCCAAACTATCACATCCGCGTGGGTTCCGGGGGCGGTTTGTCACCGGGTATGGGTGAGTCGAATCGAGTTTCGCTCCTTTTGCGATTGTGGCTCGAGGGCGGAATTGCGAAGACTGCCCCTACCGCTTCTCATTGGTCTGTGCCGCCGGCCTTGTCCGCCCGAATTCGACCCCGAACTCCGGATTATCGCGGGTGCCGGCGATGTGAATCTCAACCTCGGTCCCTGCTCCGTTCTTCCTGAAGAACCGGTCCGCCGGCGACAGCAGCAATCCCTTCCACCCTCCGACCATCTGGGAGATGGTGGCCTGCATCTTCGCGGTTCCCGCAAAGTCCAGTGTGCCTCCCTCGACCCCATAGGCGCCCTTGAGCTGGATCACCGCCCCCGGCACTGTGTACTCAAGGTTCTCGAGGCTGATCACCCCGCCCGCCATCTGGAAATCCCCCTGCATGCGGGAGCGGATGGCGGCAGGGTCGGCGGTTTTCAAATCGTTCGGCCGCCCCTGCCCGCGCAGGCTCAGTTCCTCGATGCGATCCTGAATCTTCGCGCTGGAAAACCGCGCCTGGTCCAGATCGAACGAGCCGTTCAACTTCAGCCGGTCCTCGACCCGCTCTGCGCCAGGAGGGATGTGCAA
>Ga0181531_10000587_pt1 | contig 24093 bp, 14 predicted proteins | sample PEATcosm2014_Bin_38_FD_119743 | JGI IMG/M metagenome (GOLD analysis project Ga0181531, IMG submission 119743) | Peatland microbial communities from MTU Mesocosm Facility, Houghton, MI, USA - PEATcosm2014_Bin11_10_metaG | ecosystem: Environmental > Terrestrial > Soil > Wetlands > Peat | place...
AAGAGCTATCACCCCCACGGTGACTCGTCGGTGTACGACGCGCTGGTGCGCATGGCGCAAGACTTCACCCTGCGCTATCCGCTCATCGACGGTCACGGCAACTTCGGTTCGATCGATCCCGATCCGCCGGCCGCTTATCGCTACACCGAGGCGCGGCTGGCGCGCATCGCGATGGAGATGCTGGCCGACATCGACAAAGAGACGGTCGATTTCGTCCCCAACTTCGACAACCAGACCGAAGAGCCGGTCGTGCTGCCGGCGCGGCTGCCGCAGCTGCTCGTCAACGGCAGCTCGGGGATCGCGGTCGGCATGGCGACCAATATCCCGCCGCACAACGTCGGCGAGATCTGCGATGCCGTCGCGTACCTGATCGAGAACGAAGACGCCGGCAAGACCGACGACGAGCTCGACGACGGGCTGCTCGACCACGTCCACGGTCCCGATTTCCCGACCGGCGGCGTGCTGCTGGGCCGCGAATCGATCCGCCAAGCCTACAAGACCGGCCGCGGTTCCGTCGCGCTGCGCGGCAAGGCCGAGATCGTCGAAGAGGGCAACAAGACCAAGATCGTCATCAGCGAGGTGCCGTTCCAGGTCTCCGTCAACCGCATCCTGGAGTCGATCACCGAGGCGTATCAGGAGAAGCGGATCACCGGGATCACCGCGCTCCACAACGAGTCCAACCGCAAGGGGATGCGTATCGTCGTCGAGCTGCACCGGAGTGCGACGCCGCAAGTGGTGCTGAATCAGCTCTACAAGCAGACCCCGCTGCAGTCGAGCTTCGCCTTCAACATGCTGGCGCTGGTGCCGCATCGCGATTCCGCCGGGCTGATGAAGCAGACGACGGGCGCGTCGATGGCGCTCGAGCCGGAGGTCATGGGCCTGCGCGCGCTGCTGCAGCACTTCATCGCGCACCGCAAGGAAGTCGTCACCCGTCGCGCCACCTTCGAGCTGCGCAAGGCGCAAGAGCGCGCGCACCTGGTCGAAGGCTTCCGGGTCGCGCTCGACAACATCGACCGCGTCATCACGATCATCCGCGAGAGCGACACGGTCGAGCAGGCGCGCACCGCGCTGCAAGCCGAGCCGTTCGTGCTCTCCGACGCCTTCGCGCGCATGGCCGGCGCCGCGGCGACCAGCGACTTCCGCCTCTCCGAGGTGCAGGCCGCCGCGATCGTCGACATGCGCCTGCGCACCCTGGTCGGCCTCGAGCGGCAGAAGCTCGAGGACGAGCACGCGCAACTGCGCGCCACCATCTCCGACCTCGAAGACCTGCTCGCCAAGCCGGCCCGCATTCTGGGCGTCGTCAAAGACGAGACGCTCGATCTCAAGAAGCGGTTCGCCGACGGGCGCCGCACGCCGGTCGAGGCGCTCGAGGGCGAGCTGGCGATCGAAGACATCATCGCCGACACCGACGTCGTCGTCACCGCGACCGTCGGCGGCTACATCAAGCGCGTCTCGGTCGACACGTTCCGCGCGCAGAACCGCGGCGGCCGCGGCGTCGTCGGCATCGCCAACTTGAAGAAGGAGGACGTGGTCCGCAACTTCTTCATGGCGACGACGCACCAGTACGTGCTGTTCTTCACCAACAAGGGGCGCGCGTTCCGGTTGCGCGCCTACGAGATCCCCGACTCCTCGCGTCAAGCGCGCGGCACGGCGCTGGTCAACCTCTTGCAGTTGCCGCCGGGCGAAACCGTCACCGCGGTCTTCCCGGTGCGCCGTTTCGACACCGAGGAGTACCTGGTGATGGTGACGCGCCAAGGCGTCATCAAGAAATCGCGTCTGGCGGAGTTCGAGAACGTCCGCCGTAACGGCCTGATCGCGATCGGTCTGGACGAGGGCGACGACCTGCTCGCGGTCGACCTCTCCGACGGCACCCGCGACGTGCTGCTGGCGACGCACGACGGCATGGCCGTCCACTTCAGCGAGAAGGACGTGCGCCCGATGGGCCGTCCGGCGCGCGGCGTCAAAGCGATCACGCTGGCTGCCGGCGACGAGGTCGTCGCGATGGATGTCGTCGAGGACGAGCGCACCGAGGTGCTGATCGTGACCTCGCAGGCATTCGGCAAACGCACCCCGATCGACGAGTACCGCCACACCTCGCGCGGCGGTAAGGGCGTCAAGGCGTTCGCCAAGGAGAAAGAGATCGGCTACGTCGTCGACCAGATCTTGGTCGCGCCGGAAGACGAACTGCTCATGATCACCTCAGCCAACCAAGTCATCCGCATCGCGGTGAACCAAATCCGCCGCGCCGGCCGCTCCACCAAGGGCGTCCGCCTGCAGCGGCTCGAGGCCGGCGACGAGGTCATCGCCATCACCAACCTGGGCCAGCAGACGAAGCGGGTCGAGGACATCACCGGCGAGCCGCTGACGACGACCTAACCGAGCGCCAGACTGGGGTCCGAGGGCGAAACTCGGGCCCCGGCGGCCGGGTCGAAGAGCGTGGAGGTATTGAACCGCTTCAATGTCAGCTCTTCCCGACGTCAACCAGTCCACGTTCCAGACCCAGGTGCTCGACGCCACGAATCCCGTGATCGTCGATTTCTGGGCTCCGTGGTGCGGCCCGTGCAAGATGCTCTCGCCCGTGGTTGAGAAAGTCGCCGGCCAATTCACCGGCAAGGTCGACTTCGTCAAACTGAACACCGACGAGAACCCGAACATCGCCGGCCAGTACGGCATCTCGGGCATCCCGTGTCTGGTGCTCTACAAGAACGGTCAGGCCGTCGATCGGATCGTGGGCTTCGTCCCCGAGCGCCAGATCACGGACATGCTCAACCGTCACCTCGCCGCAGCGTAGTCTGCCGGCGGTTCACCGCCTCCTCGACGAGCCGCGCATCGCGCCGTTCGTCGATCTGCTCGGCGCTCCAGTCGTGAAGACGCACGTCGTCGCGACCCTGGAGACGGCGCGGGCCCAGCCCGCGATCCCGACCGCCGACGCGGTGCTCGCTGAGGTGCTCCGGCGCCTCGCGAGTGAGACCCATCAGGGCCTGGTCGGCGTCCTCAACGGGACCGGCGTCCTGCTCCACACCAACCTCGGCCGCGCCCCCCTTGCGGCCGAGGCGCTCGACGCGATTGCTGCCGCGAGCGGCGGCTTCTCGAACCTCGAGTACGACCTCGACGCCGGCGTGCGCGGCTCGCGCTACGATCGGCTGAGCGCGCTCTTGCGCGCGGCGACCGGCGCGGCCGACGCGCTCGTCGTCAACAACGGCGCGGCTGCCGTGCTGCTGGTGCTCGACACCTTCGCGCGCGGTCCCGGCGGCGAGCCCCGCGAGGTGATCGTCGCCCGCAACCAGCTGATCGAGATCGGCGGCGGCTTTCGCCTCCCCGACGTGCTCGCGCGCAGCGGCGCGCGGCTGGTCGAAGTCGGTGCCACCAATAAGGTGCGGATCGACGACTACGCGCGCGCGCTCTCCCCGCACACCGCCTTGCTGCTGCGCGCGCACCCGTCGAACTTCCGCATCGCCGGCTTCACCGCCGACGTCGGCGGCGCCGAGCTGGTCGCACTCGGTGCGCGGGCCGGCGTCCCGGTCGTCGAAGACCTCGGCGGCGGTGTGCTGCACGACCTGCGCGAATACGGGCTGCCGCGCGAGCGCACCGTCCAGGACGCCGTCGCGGAGGGGATCAACCTGGTCGCGTTCTCCGGCGACAAGCTGCTGGGTGGCCCGCAGGCCGGCGTCGTCGTCGGCGGCAGGGCCGGCATCGCGCGGCTGCGGGCCAACCCGCTCTTGCGCGCGCTCCGGGTCGGCGCGCCGACCGTCGCCGCCCTGGGCGCGACGCTCCGCCTCCACCTCGACCCGGCGGCCCGCGAGCGGATCCCGCTCTACCGGATGCTCGCGACCCCGCTCGACGTGCTGCGCGCGCGGGCCGACGCACTGCGGGCGCGGCTGCCCGGCCTGGACCTGCGCACGGTCGCGGTCGACGGGTACGTCGGCGGCGGGACGCTCCCGCTGGCGTCACTGCCCTCGATCGCGCTGGCATGGCGGCCGGACGACGGTGACGTCGCCGCGGCGCTGGCGCGGCTGCGGGCGGGCACGCCGCCGCTGATCGCGCGGGCGGAGGGCGACGCGGTGGCGATCGATCTGCGCGCGATCACACCCGAGCGAGACGGGGACCTCGGAGCGCTGCTCGAAGCCGCGCGCTGATGCACGTCGTCGGCACCGCGGGTCACGTCGACCACGGGAAGTCCGCGCTCGTCCGTGCCTTGACCGGAACCGAGCCCGACCGGTGGCTCGCGGAGCGTCTGCGCGGGATGACGCTGGACCTGGGCTTCGCCCTGCTCGACGCGGGCGAGGGCGTGACGGCCGGGATCGTCGACGTGCCGGGCCACGAGCGGTTCGTGCACACCATGCTGGCCGGCGCAGCCGGGATGGAATTGGTGCTGCTGGTCGTCGCCGCCAACGAGGGCGTCCAGCCGCAGACCCGTGAACACCTGGCGATCCTCGACGTGCTCGGCGCTCCCCGGGCGCTGCTCGTGCTCACTAAGGCCGACCTGGTCGACCCGTCGGCACTCGCGGCAGTCGAGGCGGAGGTGCGGGCCGCCGGGCGCGGGACGTTCGCCGACGATGCGCCGGCGTACGCCGTCTCCACGCTCACCGGCGCGGGACTGGACGGCTTGCGGTCCGGTATCCGGGCAGCGCTCCTGGCGCTCCCGGCGCGGCCCGCCGACGCACCGGCGTTCTTGCCGGTCGATCGCGTCTTCGCGCTCCCCGGACACGGCACGATCGTCACCGGCACGCTCACGCAAGGGACGCTCCACGCCGGCGACCTGCTCGGACTCGACCCGCCCGGCCGCACGGTGCGCGTGCGCTCGCTGCAGGTCTTCGGGAACGCACAGACCGCCGTCGCCGCCGGTACGCGCGTCGCGGTGAACCTGCCCGGTGTCGAGGTCGGCGAGTTGCACCGCGGCGCGGTTCTGGCCGATGCCGGGCTGACGCCACAACAGGCGATGGCCGTGCGGTTTCGCGCGCTCCCCGAGTCACTCGCGCTGCTGCGCCGGCGCACGCCGGTGCGCGTCCACCTGGGCGCGGCCGAGATCCTCGGCACGCTGGTGTTCGCGGTGCCGCCCACCGGCACGGTCAGCGTCGAGGCGACGCTCCACCTGCGGCGACCGGCGATCGTGCATCCGGACGAGCCGTTCGCGGTGCGGGCCATCTCGCCGAAGCGGTTGCTCGGCGGCGGCGTCGTGGCGGGCGCTGCGCCCGCCGACGAGAGCGGCGTCGCGCCCGACGTCGCGGCGGTGCTGGCCGCGCTGGCTGCGGCCGCGCTGACGCCGCGCAGCGCGGCCGACCTCGGTGCGCGCGCCAATGTCCGCGAAGAGCGTGCGGCCGAGATCCTTGCCGAAGCGGCGTCGCGCGGTGCGGCGCGGCGGCTCGCGCGTCCGCTCGCGTACGTCGACGGCGCCGAGGCGGACGCGCTCAGCGCGCGCGTGCTGGCCTCGCTCGCCCGGCGCGAAACCGATGCGCCGTGGATCCTGGGCACGACCTCGCTCGCACTCGCGCGCGAGCTCGCAGTCGACGAAGTACTGCTGGTGCGGGTGCTCGCTGCCGATGTCGACGACGGCCGCGTCGACGCGCGCGCCGGATACTATTTCACGCCCGGTCACGCGCCGCGGTTCTCGGCGGAGCAGCGCGCCTTCTTCGAGCAGGTCGTCGCCGCCGATCCCGAGCAGCCGCTGGTTCCGGTCTCGCTCGAGCGGGTCCTCGCCGAGCTGCGGCGCGCGCGCCTCCCGGGCCTCTCGCAAGCGTTCGACGCGCTGCTCGCGACCGGCGCGTTGGTCAAGGTCGGCGAGGACGTCTATCGCGGGACGCAGGTCGCCGAGATTCGCACGCGGCTCGAAGCGGCGATCCGGCACGACGGGCCGATCACGCTGGCGCGCTTTCGCGATGCGGTCGGCACGACGCGCAAGTATGCGGTGCCGCTGATGGAGTGGTTCGACGCGACCGGCGTCACCGTACGCGACGGCGATCTGCGCGCGCTGCGCACGCGCGCGGCGGCGGTGTAGCCGGTGCGGTCGAGCGACGAGCCCGAGGCCACCTTCGACGCGCGCGCGTTGGCCGCGTCGCTCCGGACGATCGCCGAGGCGGTGCCGCTGCTGGTCTTCACCGCGCTCGCCGACGGGACGATCGAGTACCTGAACACGGCCGTCTACGACTACGTCGGGCGGCCACGCCGCGCGACCACCGAATGGGGCTGGTACGACATCGTCCACCCCGAGGACGTCGAGCCGTTTTTGACCACCTGGCGTGCCGCGCTGGAACGCGGCGACACCTACGAAACGCGCGTGCGTCTCTCGCGCCGCGACGGCGAGTACCGTTGGTTTCTCACCCGCGGCGTCGCCGTGCGCGATCCGGCCAGCGGTGCAATCGTCCGCTGGTTCGTCACCGCGACCGATGTGCACGAGCGCCTCGGGGCCGCCGCGCGCACGGAGTTCGTCGCCCGCGCCGAAGCCCTGTTCGCAAGCGAGCTCGACTCGGACGCCATCCTGCGCGCGGTCGTCGGCGCCGCCGTCGCCTCGTTCTCCGACTACTGTTTCGTCGACCTCGTCGACGAGGCGGGAGCGCTGCATCGCGCCTACATCGACCACCGCGATCCTGCGCGACGCGATGCGCAGCAGCGTTCGATCGGCGAGGCGACCCCCGGCGAGCACCCCGTCCACCCGATCGCGACCGCCTGGCGCAGCGGCGAGAGCGTACTGGTGCCGCGCATGGACGAGACGTGGTGGATGCGCGCCGCCGGCGGCGCGGCACAGTTGGAGCGGATGCGCGAGGAGCAAGTCGCCTCGCTGATCGCGGTGGTGCTGGCGGCGCGCGGTCGCCGGTTCGGCGTGCTGACGTTCTGCCGCAACCTCGGCTCGGCCAGCTACGGCGAGGTCGACCTCGCGACCGCCGAAGATTTGGCGCGCCGCATCGGCGCCGCGCTCGAGAACGCGCGGCTGTATCAAGAAGCGCGGGCTGCTGCGGAGACGCAACGGCGCATCGCCGAGCGCGAAGCGTTCTATGCGCGTTTGGGCGAGCAGCTCTCGCGCACGCTCGACATGCGCGCCACGCTCGATACCGCGACGCGCCTGCTGGTCCCCGACTTCGCCGACTGGGCCGTCGTCAATCTGGTTGACCCTGAGAACGAGCTGTTCTTGGCGTCGACGGCCCACCGCGATCCGGCGATGGAAGAGAGCACCCGCGGATTGCTCGGCTCGCGCTACATCGCGCGGCGCGCGTCGGTCGGATCGGCGCAGGTGGCGCGGGCGAACGTGCCGATCCTCTATCCGACCGTGCCGACCGGCAACATCGAGGGGATCGCCGAGCCGTATCGCCGGACGGTCCGTGCCTTTGGCGTCACCTCGTCGATCGTCGTGCCGGTCGCGTTCGGCGGCACCGTGCGCGGGACGATCGCGGTGATGTACGACCGCACCTCGGGCCGCAAGTACAGCGACGTCGACGTGCCGGTGATGGTCGAGGTCGCGCGCCGCATCGCGCCGGCGATCGGCAACGCCGAAGCCTACGAGCGGGAGCGGCGCGTTGCGCGCACCTTCCAGGCGGCCTCGCTGACGACCGAGCTGCCGCGCGTGCCCGGGATGGCGTTCGACGCCCTCTACGAGGCCGGCCGCACCGAGGCGCTGCTGGGCGGCGACTGGTACGACGCCTTCCGCATCCCCGACGGGCGCATCGTGATGTCGGTCGGCGACGTCGCCGGCAGCGGGCTCGACGCGGCGGCGACCATGGCGGCCATCCGCCAGAGTCTGCGCGGCGTCGCCGCCGTCGACGCCGATCCGTCGGTGATGCTCGATGCCGCCGATCGCGTGCTGCGCTTGCAGACGCGCGACCGCTTCGTGACCGCGTGGGTCGGGGTGCTCGATCCGTTGTGGTCGACGCTGGTGTTCGCGTGCGCCGGCCATCCGCCGCCGCTGCGCCGGACGAGCGACGGCGCGATCGACACCTTGCCCTGCGGCGGTTTGCCGCTCGGCTTGCGCGAACGCGGCCAAGACGGCGCGCAGCGCGTCGCGCTCGCGCCCGGCACGACGTTCTTGCTCTATACCGACGGACTGGTCGAGGCCAGTCGCGACATGCTCGCGAGCGAAGCCGCAGCGGCGCTCGCCTTGCGCGAAGCCGACATCGATGCGGCGCCGGCCAAGTCGATTCACGATGCGGTGCTCGGCAACGCGGGTGCGGTCGACGACGTCGCCCTGCTGGTGGTCACGTTCCGCCAACCGATCGATGCGATCGGCAGCGATCGTGGAGCCCGGCGTTGGCAGCTCGACGCGGCCGACGGTGAGCGCGCGGCGCAGGTGCGCGCCCAGATCGCGGCTGCGCTGGCGCGCCGTGACGTCTCGCCGACCGAGTGCGTCACCGCCGAGCTGGTCTTCACCGAGTTGGTCGGCAACGCGCAGCGCCACGCGCCGGGTCTGGTCGAGGTCGCGCTCGACCTCAGCGGCGAGCAGCCGGTGCTGCACGTCGTCGACAGCGGCGGCGGATTCCAGCACAACGCGCACTTGCCGGCCGACACGCTGGCGGAAAGCGGGCGCGGCCTCTACATCGTCGCGACGTTCACCGACGAGTTCACGGTCAGCCGTTCACCCGAGGGCGGCGCGCACGCCCGCGCCGTGCTCCGCGGCCGGCTGCCTCAGCGCGCGCCCTCGATCGCCGAGTAGATGCGCCGGCGGCGGGAGCGTGCCGATTCGCGCGCGCCGTCCATCCAGTAGCGTAGGTCCGCGCCGGAGTCGAGCGCGGGGATCCCCTCGCCGGATTCGAGGTCGGGGACGATGCTGCGCGCGACGGCGGCGAAGGTCGTCAGGCCGCCCAGGTCGGCACTGGCGAGCGGACCGGTCGCCGACCAGCGCGGGCCCAGCGCCAGTTCGACGGCAGCGTCGACGTCGCGCGCGTCGGCGACGCCCTTGGCGACCAGTGACGCGGCCTCACGCAGCAGCGCGAACTGCAGCCGGTTGATGATGAAGCCGGTCGCCGCAGTGCGCAACCGAATCGTGCGCATCGAGATCTCGCCCAGCCACCGCTCGACGGTCGCCAGTGCGGTGGTGTCGACCTCGGTCGGCGCCAGCAGCTCGACCAACGGCACGAGCGTGACCGGGTGGACCATGTGCGCGACGATGACGCGGCCCGGATGCGCGAGCCCCTCGCTCAGCAGCTCGGGCGGGAACGACGAGGTGCCCGAGGCGATCGGTACCTGCGGTCCGATGATCGCTTCGAGCTCGCGGTAGAGCGCGCGCTTGCGCTCGAGGTCTTCTTGGATCGTCTCGGCGATCAGTTCCGCCTCCGCCACCGCGGCGAAATCGGTCGCGATCGTCACGTTGGTGCCGTGCACACCGCTCTCGCGCGAGGCGTCGTCGAGTGCCTTTTGCGCCCGGCCGGCATCGCGTACGACCAGGGTCGTCTCGGAGCCGTAGGCGGCGCAGCGCAGCGCGAGCTGCGAACCCATCGTCCCACCGCCGACGATCGCGACCCGCATCAGGCCGTCACCAGCGCGTGGGCGTCGTGTTCGCGGCGCAGTCGCCACAAGAACGAATCGTGGTCGATCGCGACGTCGTTCTCGCCGATCGGGTGATCGGCCGGTACGTCGCGGACGAGTCGTAGGCCGTGGGCGAGTCCCATCGGCACCAACCGTCGTTCGCGGGCGCGCCCGGCGGGGACGCACGAACCGTAGACCGCATAGCCGCCTTCGCCGTCGATCACCTCGCCGGCGCGCAGGGCACGGCGGGTCGCGCACACCACCTCGGCGCGATGGCCGGCGTACGGCGCACCGGTCGGCTCACTGCGCAGCGCGACGGACGCGATCGACACCCCGATCTCCAGGCCGATCAGGTGATACGGCCGCCAGAGCGCCGCATAGCGACCGCTCGGATCGGTCGCGATCCCGTATTCGCCGAAGCAGCGCCGCGCGTAGTCGCTCTCGGCGGTGAAGGTGACGAAGACACCCCAGCGCAGGTGGTCGTCGATGAAGCTCTCGTCCTCCCGCACGCACGAGACGACGTCGAGCATCCCGGCATGCGGCAAGATGCCGCCGTCGGCGCGTGGACGCAGCAGCGTGGGCAGTTCGTGGGCCGAGGCCGGCACGAACGAAAGGCCGTCGTCCGGGACCTCGAGGCCGGTCGCGTTGGCGACCGCGACCATCTCGATCGCCGACTTCGTGCCGTCCAGGAACGAGTTGAACATCTTGGCGTTGAAGCCGCCGGTCGCGATCTGCTCGGCGGTGAAGCCGTAATAGCCGAAAGCGGTGTCGGGCGTCGAGCGGCGGTAGATCGGCGCGAACTTCGTGCCCTTGCCGGCCGCGACGACCTCGAAGCCGCAGGTGCGCGCCCAATCGACCAGCTCGCAGATGATCGCGGGCTGATCGCCGTACGCCAGCGAGTAGATGGCGCCGTTCTTGCGCGCCAGCTCGTGCAGCGCCGGGCCGACGACGACGTCGGCCTCGACCGTCACCATGACGACGTGGACGCCGCGCTCGAGCGCGCGATAGGCGTGCAGCGCACCGGCCTCTTCGTGGCCGGTGGCTTCGATCAGCACGTCCAGCTCGCAGGCGGCGGCGAGTTCGCCGCTGGGGAGGAGCGCCGTGCGGCCGGCGCGGGCGCAATCGTTGGCCGCGTCGGTGCTGGCCACGTGCGTGAACGCCTCGGTCGGCCAGCCCGCCGACACGGCCGCACTGCGCGCGCGCTGGACGTCGAGATCGGCCAGCACGACGAGCCGCACGCCCGTCATCGCCCGCACCTGCGCCAAGATCATCGTGCCGAATTTGCCGGCGCCGATCAGGCCGACACGAATCGGTCGGCCGGCGGCTTCACGGGCCGCCAAGCCTCGAGCGAGGTTCATCGGCGCCAGTTCCTCTGCCGGGCGGCCCCGAACCTGCGCGGGCCCGGCTCATGACCCCAACAGCACCCCTTGCGGGACGTATCCGGTCGGGATCGAGATCGGGGCGGCGGTATAGGGTGGCTGGTAGATCGTCACGGTCTGCGCGGCGTTGTTCGCGACGAAAATGTCGTAACCATCGTCGCACGCGACGAGCTGCGGCGCGAAGAGCAGCGCCGGTGTCGTGAGTGCAACGCCGCTGGTGATCGTCTTCAGCAGCGACGCGGTCGAATTGATCACGACGACTTCGCTCGGCGAGCCGACGGCGGCGATCGCGTCGCCGCTCGGATCGTACGCGATCGCCTCGGCACCCGTGGCGTTGTAGGTCTGCGTCGCCGCATACGGCGGCACCGCGATGACGATGTTCGTCGGGTCGGCGACGTACACGGTCCCGTCGGGTCCGACCGTCAACGCCGCCGGCGTCCCCACCACGTCGACCGAGCCGAGGGCGAAGCCTGACGGCGTGAAGTCCTCGACGACGCCGGGATCGGGCACGAGCCACACGTCGCCGCTCGCGTCGAGCGCTGCCGGCGGCGCACCACCGCCGTACATCGGCAGCGTGTCGATCGGTGAGCTCGCCAAGATCGAGGAGGAGATGGCGACGTGGAAGAGGTTCGAGACGGCGATCTCGCCGCCGGACGTGACGGAGACGCCGAACGCGGGCACCGCGGAGATCGTGGTGGCGGGGCCGCTGGAGTACGGCGGCGCGTATTCCGTGATGCTGCCTGCGTCCGCGTTGGAGACGTAGAGGTTGCGGTCGCCGTCGCGCGCGATCTGGATCGGCCCATCGACGCCGGAGGTGATCGTCGCCGTCGGTGATCCGGTGTACGGCGGCTCGTAGACGAGCACCGCGTCGCCGTTGCCGCAACCGCTCGTGCTGCACGCGGCGACGAACAGCGTCGGCAAGTCGTTCTTCACGGCGAACGTCGCGCTGCACACGGCGCCGCTCCGCGCGCAGGTCGTGTCGCCGTACGTGGCTGTGATTTGCAGTGTTGCCGAGCTGTTCTGCGTCGTCGCCGGCGCGATCGTGAAGACGCCCGGCTGCGCGCTCGTCGGGTTGGTGATCGTCCAGCCGCTACCGCTGAGCGTCGAGAAGCCGAACGTCGGCGCACCGGCGCCGACGATGAAGTTGCCGTCGGCGTCGAGCGCTCCGACGAGGAACGATTGCGCCTGCATCCCGGCGAGGGTGAACCCGTGCGCCATGCTCCCCGACGTGACCGTGTTCTGCGGTGCGACGAACAGGCCGGCCGGCACGCCGCTCAGCGTGAGCGCGATGTGGTTCGCCTGGCCGGCGAGGACCGTGAACGGGACGCCTTGGCCGGCGGAAAGGACGTTGCCCGAACCCGCGAGCTGGTCGTAGGTCGTCACGGTCGCCGTATAGCTGCCGGCGGCCAACGACAGGGTGAGCGTGCAGACCGTCGAGGCCAACGTGGAACTGCAGCCGGTCGAGGTCGGGGTCAGGTTCGCCGTCTCGCTGAGCACGATGTTCGCGCCCTGCTGCACCACGATGGTCAAGCTCTGCGTCGAGGGCGAGATGTAGCGTGGCGAGCGCAGGTGCGCGCCCGCGCCCGTGCGCGTCGGCACGTGAACGACGATCTGCACGGCTTCTTTGGCGTTCGCGGGTGCGCGCGGTGCGGGCACGGTCGCGCCCGGTGATCCGCCGCTGCAGCCGGCCGCGAGGAGCATGACGAGCGCGCTCAGCGGCGCGCGTGAACGACAACGTTCCACGAGTGCACCCCCTCGCCCAGCGAAGAACGAACGCTTGCGGACGTTCTAGACGCCGGTGTGGCCGCCCTCGCGCAAGTGGTCCAAGATGATGTCGCGGCTGCCGATCAGGTGCCGTTCCAACCGTGCGGCGGCGGCGTCGGCGTTGCCGTGCGCGATCGCGCGCGCGATCGCGGCGTGGTCGTCCCACACCGCGCTGGGGTAGGTCGCCAGGCGCAGATACGCGTGCATGACACGCATGATCTGCGACCACTGGGTGCCGAGCACGTCCACCAAGTGCGGGTTGTGCGATGCGGCGGCGAGGTCGGCGTGGAAGTCGCGGTCGAGGTGGAAGAGCCGCTGCAGGTCGCCGCCCGTCAGTGCCTGTTGCGCCTGGTCGGCGCGTTCCGCGGTTGCCGCCCGCAGGTCGGCGAAGCGTTCGGCCCCGCGGCGCACGGCCAGTGTCTCCAGCGCCAGCCGCAGGTCGTACAGGTCGACGACGTCCTTGGGGGCCAGCGGCCGGACGATTGTCCCACGGTTGGGGCTGATCACCACAAGCCCCTCACCCTCGAGGGCGCGGAGCGCCTCGCGCAAGGGGATCCGGCTGATGCCGAACGCGTCCGCCAGCTCTTCTTGTACCAAGCGCTCGCCAGGGCGGTAGCGGCCGACGAGAATAGCCTCGCGGAGCGCGTCGACGACGCCCTCGAAACGCGTTTCCGGCCCCCGCGGGGACGAGACGGCCATGGAACGTGTATACGTCCCCCGAAGGGGGATTGCCCGCCGCCGCCGCCTGATGTATACAATCCGTACGCAACGGAGGACCGCGCCATGCAGACACCCGTGAAGCCCAGCTCCATCGACGACCACCGCGCCGAGTGGGAGCAGCTCACCTTGCTGCCCTTCACCGAACGGCGGCCGGAGGCGCGGGAGTCGTTCCGCACGCTGGGTGGGACCGTGCTCGAGCGGGTGTATACACCGGCCGACCTGGCGGACCACGATTACCTGCGCGACACCGGTTTCCCGGGCGCCTTTCCGTACACGCGCGGGCCGTACCCGACGATGTACCGGGCGCAGCCGTGGACGATGCGGCAGATCGCCGGCTTCGGGACCGCCGACGACACCAACGCGCGCTTCCGCTATCTGATCGCGCAAGGGCAGACCGGGATCTCGGTCGATTTCGACATGCCCACCTTGATGGGCTACGATTCCGACGACGAGCGCAGCGAAGGCGAGGTCGGCCGCGAGGGCGTCGCGATCGACAGCGTCGACGACATGCACGCCCTCTTCGCCGGGATCGATCTCGAGCAGATCTCGGTCTCGATGACGATCAACCCGTCGGCCTGGATCCTCTTCGCGATGTACCTGACCGTCGCCGACGAGCGCGGCTTCGACCGCAAGAAGCTCGCCGGCACGATCCAGAACGACATCATCAAGGAATACATCTCGCAGAAAGAGTGGGTGTATCCGCCTCGTCCGGCGATGCGGATCGTGCGCGATTCGATCACCTATTCCGCGCAGCACCTGCCGCGCTACAACCCGGTCAACGTCAGCGGCTACCACACCCGCGAGGCCGGCAGCACCGCCATCCAAGAAGTCGCGTTCACCCTGGCGGCCGGGATCGCGTACGTCGAGGAGGTCAAGAAAGCCGGCATCGACGTCGACGACTTCGCGCCGCGGCTCTCGTTCTTCTTCGTCTCGCAGATCGACTTCTTGGAAGAGGTCGCGAAGTTCCGCGCCGCGCGCCGCGTCTGGGCGCGGGTGATGAAGGAGCGGTTCGGCGCGAAGAAGCCCGAATCGATGCGGCTGCGCTTCCACACCCAGACGGCCGGCGTCTCGTGTACCGCGCGCGAGCCGCTCAACAACATCGCCCGCACGGCGATCGAAGCGTTGGCGGCCGTGCTGGGCGGCACCCAGTCGCTGCACACCAACGGCTACGACGAAGCGCTCTCGATTCCGAGCGAGGCGGCGATGAAGATCGCGCTGCGTACGCAGCAGATCATCGCCGACGAGACCGGCGTCACCGGCACCATCGATCCGCTGGCCGGCTCCTACGCCGTCGAGGCACTGACCGACGAGATCGAGCGCGGCGTGTTCGCCTACTTCGAGGAAGTCGACAAGCGCGGCGGCGTCATCCCGTGCATCGAAGACAACTTCTTCCAGTTGGAATTGGCCGAAGCGGCGTACGACCTGCATCAGCGCAAAGAGCGCGGCGAGCGCCAGATCGTCAGCGTGACGAAGTACCGCGACGATTCGGCCAATCCGGCCGTCGAGCTGCACGAGCTCGACGAGGCCTCGGCGCAGCGGCAGCTCGACCAGCTGCGCCGTACCCGCGAGCGGCGCGACCAGGCCGCGGTCGACACGGCGCTGGCGGAGCTGGTGCGGGTGGCGAAGACCGACGAGAACCTCATGCCGGCGACGCTGGCGGCGGTCAAGGCGCGCGCGACCGGCGGCGAGATCATCAACGTGCTGCGGCCCGTCTTCGGCACCTACGTCGAGAAGCCGGTCTTTTGATCTCCTATCGCGTGCAGCGCGACCTCGCGCGGGCGATCTCCGGGGTGGAGAACGGCGTCCTCACGTTCGATCAGGCACTCGCGCGCGTGCGCGCCGCCAGCGGCACCAACGGCACCTTGCCGCACGCCGACGTGATCGGCGTGACCGGACCGCCGGGCGCCGGAAAGTCGACGCTGGTCGACCGACTGATCGAAGGCTTGCGCACCGGCGGCGAGACGGTCGCGGTCATCGCGGTCGATCCGTCCTCGCCGTTCACGCAAGGCGCGGTGCTCGGCGACCGGGTGCGCATGCAGCGGCACTCGGGCGATGCGGGCGTCTACATTCGCAGCATGGCCTCGCGCCAGGCCGGTGGCGGCCTTGCGCCGGCGACCCGCGACGCGGTGCGGCTCGCCGAGGCGGCCGGGTTCGACGTCGTGCTGGTCGAGACGGTCGGCGTCGGCCAGGTGGAACTGGAGATCGTCGCCGTCGCCGACACCATCGTCGTCGTCACCGTGCCCGCGCTCGGCGACGCGGTGCAGACCATCAAGGCCGGCTTGACCGAGATCGCCGACATCTTCGTCGTCAACATGGCCGACCGGCCCGGTGCCAACGCGACCGCGGTCGATTTGCGCCACATGGTGCGCGAGAGCGCGCGCGATATACCGATTCTGCAGACGATCGCGCAGGATGGGACCGGCGTTGCCGAGCTGCTCGCCGCGATCGTCACCAAACGCGCCGCCGGCGAGACGAACGCCGTGCGTGCGGTGCGCTTCGAGATCGTCCGCCGTGCGCGCGACCGTGCGGTCGCGACGGCGCTGGCCACGCTCGATTCCGCCGACGGCGCCGCGGTGCTGGAGCGTCTGCGCGATCACGACATCACCCGCAGCGACGCGATCGACGCGCTGCTCGCGATCCTGGGAGGTCCCGTTCATGCCCACTAAGGTGCTGGTCGCCAAGCCCGGTCTCGACGGTCATGACCGCGGCGCGAAGATCGTCGCCCGCGCACTCCGCGACGCCGGAATGGAGGTCGTCTACACCGGCCTGCACCAGACGCCGGAGATGATCGTCAACGCCGCCGTGCAGGAGGACGTCGACGTGATCGGCGTCAGCATCCTCTCGGGGGCGCACATGACGGTCTTCCCGCGCATCATGGATCTCTTGCGCGAGCGCGACGTCGACGACATCGTCGTCATCGCCGGCGGCGTCATCCAAGAAGACGACGTCCCCAAGCTCAAGGCGATCGGCGTGCGCGACGTCTTCAACGCCGAAGCGACGACGCAGCAGCTGATCGACGGGATCGAGAGCGCCGTCACTGCGTTCGGCCGCGACCGCAAGCGGCGCGAAGCCGCCGCGCACTAGCCGTGGAGGCGGCCGAGCACCTGGCCTGCGCGCTGCGCGCACGCGGCATCACCCGCATCTTCGGGCTCGAAGGCGGCCACATCCAGCCGCTGTGGGACCACCTCGCGCGCATCGGCGTCGAGATCGTCGACGTGCGCGATGAGCGCGCGGCCGTTCACATGGCGCAGGCCCACGCCGACCTGACGAACACCGTCGGCATCGCGATGGTCACCGCCGGCCCCGGTGTCACCAACACCGTCACCGCGGTTGCGAACGCCAGCGTCTCGGGCGTGCCGGTCGTCGTCATCGGCGGCGCCGCACCGATGCCGCAGGACAACATGGGGCCGTTGCAAGGGATCCCACAGGTTCCGATCATGGCGCCGATCACGCGCTACGCGCGGACCGTGCGGGCGGCCGAGCATGCCGTGCGCGAGCTGGACCTTGCGTTCGGCGCTGCGCTCGGCGATTTGGGCGAGCGCGGTGCGGCGTACATCGAGTTTCCGACCGACGTGTTGCGCGCCGAAGTGCCGTGGCCGCTGGTCCTCGACGAGTTTCGCCTCACCCGCTTTCCTCGTCGCGTTGCGCCGGATCCCGACGCGATCGCGCTCGCCGTCGAAAGGTTGTGGAACGCGCGTCGCCCGGTCGTGGTGACCGGGCGCGGCGCGCGCGGCGCCGGGAAGGAGCTGCTGCGGCTGCTCGACGCACTCGGCGCCGTCTATCTCGACACGCAGGAGAGCCGCGGTCTCGTCCCTGACGACCATCCGGCCGTCGTAGGCGCGCTGCGCGGCGCGGTGATGGGTGATGCGGACGTCGTGTTGACGGTCGGGCGCAAACTCGACTATCAGCTCGGCTACGGATCACCGGCGGTCTTCCCGCAGGCGACGTTCGTCCGGCTCGCCGACGACGTCTCGGAGATCGCCGACAATCGCCGCGGTGAGCCCGAAGTGTTCGCGACGCCGTCGCTCGGGATCACCGCGATGCTCGCCGAGGCCAAGGGCCGTCGCCCCGCCGTCGACCGCGCCTGGGCGGCCGAGATGCGGACCAAGCACGAAGCGCGTGCGCGCAGTTACGGTGCCAAGCTCGCGAGCGCCCCGAACGGCGCCGACGGCCGCATGCACCCCAACCGCATCTTCGCTGCGATCCGCGCCGTCGTCCCCGACGATGCGATCGCGATCGCCGACGGCGGCGACATCCTGAGCTTCGCGCGTCTGGGCCTGACGCAGCGCACCTATCTCGACTCGGGGACGTTCGGGTGCCTGGGGGTCGGGGTGCCGTTCGCGATCGCGGCGGCGCTCGCGTGTCCCGGCCGCGCGGTGATCTCGGTCAATGGTGACGGCGCGTTCGGTTTCAACGCGATCGAGATCGACACGGCGGTCCGCCACAACGCGCGGGCGGTCTTCATCGTCGCCAACAACGCGGCGTGGAACATCGAGCGCTACGACCAGCAGCAGAACTACGGCGGACGCGTCGTCGGCACCGAGTTGCGCGATAGCGACTACGCGGGCTTGGCGACGGCACTGGGCGCGTACGGCGAGACGGTCAACGATCCCGATCAGCTCGAAGGCGCGCTACGCCGCGCGCTCGCGCACGCGCCGGCGCTGCTCGACGTGAAGATCACCCGCGACGCGGTCTCGTCCGACGGCGGCAAGGGACTCGGATACGTGCCGACCTATCAGCCGCTCTCGGTGTGGGATGAGGCCGAGCGGCGCCGTCGCGAGGCCGAGGTGCTGGTCTGATGAACCTGAAGACCGATCCCGCCGCCGCGATGGAGTCGTGGTCGTGGCCGCCGCGCTACGACGAGACCTCGCTCCCGCCGAACGAGCAGCGCTATTGGCACCCGCACCGCGAGACGATGCCGGCCGACGAGCGGGACGCGGCGATCGCGGTACGGCTGCGCGAGGTGATGCGTCACGCATACGCGACCTCGCCGTTCTACCGCAAGAAGTGGGACGAGGCCGGCATCGACGTCGAGGCGATCCGCACGCTCGAGGACTTCGAGCGCGTCCCGGTCGTGACCAAAGCCGAGCTGCGCGCCTCACAGATCGCGACCCCGCCGTACGGCGACTACTTGTGCGTGCCGGAGTCGCAGATCCACCACATCCACGGCACCTCCGGCACGACCGGGAAACCGACCGCGTTCGCGATCGGCCGCGACGACTGGGCGACGATCGGCAACAATCACGCCCGCATCCTGTGGGGGATGGGCTTCCGCCCCGGCGACACGATCTTCTTCGGTGCGATCTTCAGTTTGTATCTCGGCTCGTGGGGCGGGATGCTCGGCGCCGAGCGCATGCGTGCGCGCAGCTTCCCGTTCGGTGCCGGCGCGCAAGGGATGACCGCGCGCGCCGCACAGTGGCTCGCGATGACGAAGCCCGCGGGCTTCTACGGCACGCCATCCTATGCGCTGCGGCTTGCCGAAGTCGCGCGCGAAGAAGGCTACGATCCACGCGATTTCGGGTTGCGCATCATGTTCTTCTCAGGCGAACCGGGTGCGTCGATCCCCTCGGTGCGCGACCGCATCGAGGACGAGTTCGGCGCACGGGTGATCGACTCGGGCACGATGGCCGAGATGACGCCGTGGGCGACCGCCGCCGGCAGTGCACAGACCCATGAGGGGATGCTGCTCTGGCAAGACATCGTCTACCACGAGGTCTGCGACCCCGCGAACTACCGCCGCGTTCCGTACGGAGAACAGGGAACGCCGGTCTACACGCACCTCGAGCGCACCTCGCAGCCGATGATCCGACTGCTCTCCGGCGACCTCACCCACTGGGTGATGGAAGAGAACCCGTGCGGCCGCACCTATCCGCGGTTGCCGAAGGGCGTGTACGGCCGCATCGACGACATGTTCGTCATCCGCGGTGAGAACGTGTACCCCTCGGAAATCGACAACGTCTGTAACGCGACGCCCGGCTACGGCGGTGAGCACCGCATCCACATCACCCGCGAGCGGACGATGGACGAACTGCTCGTGCGCGTCGAGTACACCGCCGACGTCGCCGCGCGCGGCGAGCAAGCCTCGTTCGGCGCACGACTCGCCGAGCAGCTGCGTAAGGTGCTCGGGGTCAGCGCCAACGTCGAGCCGGTCCCACCAGCGACCTACGAGCGCACCGACTTCAAGGCGCGGCGCGTCGTCGACGACCGCGACCTGTACGGCAAGGTATACGACCGGGCGAGTACCTCGCGCGGCGGATGACCCGAGGGACGAGAGGCAACCGAAGGAGGTGGCCCGGCGGAAGCGCAAAGCACTGGTCGCCTGCGATTTGTAACTGGGAGGACGGTGGGTGTGAGGCGCCACGGGATGGAGCGGTCTCTCGCGATGCTCTTCGTTGCCGCCAGCATCGTAGCCGCGCACCCCGGTGCGTCGGCGAGAACGGAGCCGCGAGCAATCACGTCATCAATAGAGTTCGATGAGCTTATCCTCTTCGATGCGCATTCGATCCCCTCTAAAGAGAAGATCGAAGAACTCTTTCGGGATGCTTCGACGCACCATTTCGATACGAGCGTCGCAATCGAAGGTTTGCAGAGGTTGAGCCAAGACAAGAGAGCTGCGGTGGAATTGCTTCGCGGTGGGATCGCGAGGCACATTAGTTATGACGGCCAGGACTTCCGAAGTTCAGATCTCACCGGACAACGTACGACGATCGTACGTTGCCAAGACAAGCGACTGATTCGGACCGACGACCGCTCGAAAACATTTTCATCGAGGGAATTCGGCCTCCCGGACATCATCGCTATGAACTTGATGCGAGGCATGCCGCTGCCGCGCCCAGCAATATTTATGCTCATACGAAATGGCAACGCCACCACGAGCGGAACGCGCCGCAGCCGGTCTTACGATATGGAGTTCGCCTTTCACTCTCCCAACACAGAGAACGTCTCGCACTATTCTTTCGATTTCGAACGAGACGTGGCGCTTCCGGCCTGTCCGGCACCCGAGACACCGTTGCTGGGCATAGGCCTGTACGGGCCCCTAAGCACCGCGGCCTATCTTGCGTCGTACGCGAACGGGTATGGCTTGACGGTCGACGATCGCACGAGCGGCGCGCCAAGCAACCTCCCGACGAGCGTCGTCTTCGACGCTGCGCTTTTCGGATATCAAGGGATCATCGTCCGGACCAACTTCCGCACCGGAGTGCTGGAATCGACGTTTGGGCCCCCGTCGGACTACGTGCGGCTGCCTGACTCCGTCCAACGATAGGCCCCCTAGCCTTGCTGCAGGAACGGCGAAGCGCGGGGGATAAGCAAGCCGGCACCTGGGGCGTGTCTCGATACCGCAACACCTCCAGTGTGACCAGCGGCAAGAGCTTAGGGTGACGGGACCGTTCGGGTCCCGGTTCATAGTCGGGTGTTTAGCCAGAAGACGTTCGCTCCTCGCGATTCGTCAGTTCACTCGGCTCTGTAGCAGTGCGCACTGTTGCTGGGCTTATTTCCGTTTCGCTGCTCCGTATATCGACGCTACGGGCGTAGCATTTAGGCAACCCTTCGGGTGCGTTCGCGAAGGATCTCGACCGTCTAGATACCTGCTCACTGAGGAGCCCTATGATGAACGGATTCGTCACAGTCATTGGCTACGGCGGCATTGCGCGATGATCAACCCCGCCAGCGGGAATGGTAACGGGGCGAAGAGCGCATTTGGGTCGACGTTTTCATCGGAGATTGCCAGCGGCATTTCGGCGGCGCAAGCACTCGCGGCGGCCGCAAAGGCGGATCAAGAAACGGTCGGTCCGGAGCCGTCGGGTCACACGATATACGGCAGCAACGGTCAGGTGGTGAACTCGAACACGTTGCAAGCCGTGTACAGTTCGACGGGAACGTACCTGGGTTCGTACGGCATCGATCCGAGCACGAACAAATTCGTGATTTGGAACGCGGACGGCCAGGAGGTATCCTCGCCCTCCGACTTATTGCCGAGCGGTTTGACGGGCGCGGTGGCGGTCGGCGCCGACGGCGCGCCAGTAATCTTTAACGCGAGCGACGGCGTGGCGTCGTACGACATCTCCGGCTGGGTGAAGGCTCCGACGTCGCTCTCGTCGACGGACGAGGTGTATAGCGCGAGCGGCACGGCGGTTGGGAGCGTCGGGTACGAGTCGAATCATGGACAGCAAGGCTTCACGGTCAACGGATCGTTGGTAAACAATTCTGTCATCTCAAATTTGGGTCTGAGCTCACTAGTGCAGACGCTTGAGACGGCGATTTCCAGCAACCAGTCTGAGACGGCGGCACTGGCGAACGACCGGGAGGAGCTGGATGCCGCACTGAGCGCAGCGATCGAGGGAGAGTACGGGGAAGACACCGACCAGACGGTGCTCTACACCAACGGCGGGACGGAGGTGGCGACGATCGCGGCCGCCGGCGAGATGAGTGTGGACAGCGGCGTTCCAAACGCGGCATCGGTCTATCTGGAGGCGCTGGGTCTGACGCAGGCGGACGATGCCGAAGCTGCCGCGACGATAACCGGTTATGGGACGGGTTCTGGGGGTGCCAATCCGAGCGCGCTCAAGGCCGTTGACGCCGCGTTGACTGCGTATGCGCAGAACGACGATTCGTCGTTGGCGCCGACGTACGTTTCAGCGCTCTCGAGCGGGCAGCTCTCGGACATTTGGTCGGACCTCTCGGCGGCGGACGTTCCGTACGTGAGCCCGGACGCCCTGGGTGGCGTCTCCGCGTCGTTGTTTGCGACGAGCGCAGGAGCGACAAACGCGTCGAATTTGGGTGCGAACGCCGTTGGGTTAACCGGCACGCAACTCGGTTCCCTCGCATCCTACACGGGACTTTCGGTGTTGAGCGGCGCGGGGCTGAATGCCTTGACCGCATCGCAACTGAGCGGGTTAACCAGCGATGAACTCGCGACGTTGTCCGGCGCGCAGTTGGAGATATTGCAGGGGACGGGGGCGCTGAGTGCCTCGCAGGTTGCGGCCGCGGCAGCCTTGCAAGTGCAGAACCTAAACACGGCAACGATGACGACGCAACAGATCGCTGCGTTGGTGCCGGCGCAGTTGAATCAACTCAGCACAGGACAGTGGGACTCGCTGGACGTGGCGGACCTCTCCAGCGCTCAGATCTCCGGGATGAGCACGTACGCGGCGCTGGACCAGACCACGCTGAACAACCTGGGCGCGGCGGGGCTACTCTCGTCGATGGGGAGCCTTTCGACGCTCTCAAACTCGGTGTTCAACGGGATCGCGGCCTCGACGCTGGCCGGATTCAGCGCGTCGGCGTTCGAGACGATGACCGAAGGGCAGACCGAAGAGCTGAACGCCTCCAGCGTAGCGGATGTGAACTCCGCACAGCTAAATCAGTGGATGTACCTGGGGGTGATGGCCCCGACCGCGTTCGCTGGCTTTTCGGTGTCCGCGTTGAGTGGGTACACCTCTGACCGCGTGACGGGCGCGCAGCTCAGCGCCCTTTCGGCCGCGCAGTTCAATGGCTTGTTCACAGCAATAAGCCTCCCACAGATCAACATCCGCGGGGAGCAGGTCGCCGCGATGCCTTCGTACGCGAATTTGAGCAACACGTCGATCGATCTGATCCGTGAGGCCGGTGAGCAGGGTTCAATACAGAATCTCTCCACGCTCTCCACCTCCACCATCTCGTCGCTGGATGCGGCGAACCTGCAAGGGTTTTCGGGCACTCAGCTCACGACGCTCATTACGGCGCAATGGGACAATCTCAACGTCTCCGCGCTTTCGGCTTCTCAACTCGCCGGGATGTCTTCGTATGCCGCGCTCGACGCGGCGACGGTCGGCCGCATTCAGTCGGCCGGCCTGCTCGCGGGCATTACGAACCTTTCGACACTTTCCGATTCCACAATTTCGAACCTATCGGACTCGGTTCTTCAAAACTTGACGACGACTCAGCTCGGGACACTTTCGGTGCCTCAGAGCGGCTCGCTCTCGTCTACTGAGATTGCAATTTTTTCGAGCACTCAGGTCGACTCGATCGTGCCGGCTGATATGGGAATCTGGTCGGCGCAACAGCAATCGGGCTTGTCAGCCACGGACATCGCCTCAATCGACCAAGCGCAGTTGTCCGCGTTGGCAACCAATAGCCCCAATGTAAGCCTCTATATCGACTATCACTCGGTCGCGGTGGTCGGCATTCATCTCTATGTTGCCGAGATGGTCGATGGGCGTGTCGCATCGACGATCGCCGGTGAGCCGAGCTTGGGGGGAGGGCTCGACCAGACCGCATTGGCGTTTGGCCTGCCGACGGGCGGACAACTCGAAGCGGACATCAACGGGGGCGATCTTAACATTGCGAACCCCCAGACAATCATGCAGTTGACCGGCTATTCAGGAAGCGCGGCGGCATTCTACCAAAAGCTGCTGGCTTTAGCCAACACCTACAATACAAACCAAGAGGTGTACTTCTTTGGCGGATGGTCGCTGCAGGGTAACTACGGCAGCTTCCTCTACCCGGGTTACACCCTCGTTATGCCAAACACATACAACAGCAACAGCTTCGCGGTCGGTCTTTTGCAAGCTGCCGGCGATTCGAGCGATGCGAGCAGTCTGCAAGTCAGTGCGATTCTAAAGGCGCTTACCGGAAAGTTTGCGGTAGGAGCACAGAACCCAGTCCCCGCCGAAGACTTCACGACCCCGAATAATTCGCTTCAGCACAATTATTATTTGATTCCGCCGAACGATGATCCGCCGCCCGCACCGCCGCCTCTGTCGCCAATCACGTGGTCGCCCGGCTCGCCTTACTCGCCTGG
>Ga0181531_10000588_pt1 | contig 24084 bp, 15 predicted proteins | sample PEATcosm2014_Bin_38_FD_119743 | JGI IMG/M metagenome (GOLD analysis project Ga0181531, IMG submission 119743) | Peatland microbial communities from MTU Mesocosm Facility, Houghton, MI, USA - PEATcosm2014_Bin11_10_metaG | ecosystem: Environmental > Terrestrial > Soil > Wetlands > Peat | place...
CGACGAGATCAATCATCTCGCGGAGGGTGCGCGCCTTTTCACCCGTGCGCGGACGCGACAAAAGGAATTGCACGACGAGACGGTGGCACGAAGGCTCTTCCGGATTCGCTTCGGGACGGCAGACGACCCGCAGGACGGCGCGCGGGGTGTCGAGCAGGGGCAGGGCGGAGGGGGACAGCCAGTTTTCCAGCTCCTGCACGAGTTTTTGTTCCTGCTCGGCTTCCTCGGCCTGGGCAAAACGGTCGGGACTGGCGTGCGGCTGCAGTTCGGGCGGCACGGGGCGTTTGGCCCGCAGGAACAGGAAGGCCAGTTCCTCCAGGCGCGTCTTGCCCCGGGCGTTCAGCAACCGCGGCCACCAGCTCGTATCGGGAAAATCGCGGCGCGAAAGGGAGAGTTTTTCGAAGTAATCCTCGAGCAACAGCCACGAGCGCTGCGAATCGGGGCAGGCGGCGAAGCCGCGCAGAATGTCCTCGCGCTCGTTGACGGTGGCCTTCGAATCAGAAAGCTCCCGGCGCAAATCGGCGAACGCGCCGTAGGTTTGCGACAGCACCTTGTGATGCGCGTCGTACTTTGTCGTGCCCGCCGTCCGCGAGCCGTTCCCGTTTCTGACTGAGACTTTCGGCATTCGAATAGACTAGGCTAACATTCCGTCATAAGCGGCGGCGTTGGTCAATCAGAAAGCGAAGAAATTTATGCACACCTTATCGTCAGCGCGTTGACATGCCGCGCGTTTCGGCTATAATGGACGGCCTTTTTATGAACCCAAATCCGCATGTGGCCGTGGTCGGCGCGACGGGCGCCGTCGGCATCGAAATGATCAAAACATTGGAAAAGAGGAACTTTCCGGTGGGCCAACTGACGTTGCTCGCCTCGGCGCGATCGGTCGGCAAAAAGCTGAAATTTCGCGGCCAGGATGTCACGGTCAAGGAACTGACGAAGGATTCCTTCGCCGGTGTCGATATCGCGCTGTTCAGCGCGGGCGGCGGCATTTCCAGGGAATTTGCGCCCCTCGCTGCCAAAGCCGGCTGTGTAGTGGTGGACAATTCCAGTGCATTTCGCATGGACAACGCCGTCCCGCTGGTGGTGCCTGAAATCAACGCCGCCGACGTGAAAGGGCACAAGGGGATCATCGCCAATCCGAATTGCACCACCGCCATCACCTTGATGGCGCTGTATCCGCTGCACCAGGCGTTTGGCTGCAAACGCATTTTTGCCTCCAGCTACCAGGCGGTTTCCGGTGCCGGCGCGAAGGCGATGGAAGAATTGAAGCGGCAGGTGAATGAAATCGTTTCCGGCAAACCGGTGACGAAGGAGGCTTTTCCGCACCAAATCGCCTTCAACGTGTTGCCGCAGGTGGATTCATTTCTGCCGACCGGCTACACCAAGGAGGAAATGAAGATGGAAAACGAAGGCCGCAAAATCATGCACCACCCGGCTTTTCGGGCGAGCGTGACGTGTGTGCGCGTGCCGGTTTACCGGTCGCATTCCATTGCGGTGAGCGCGGAATTTGAAAAGCCGGTGAGTGTGGACGCCGCGCGCAAGGTTTTGCAACAGGCGCCCGGCCTGGATCTCGTGGACGAACCGGAGAAGAACAAATATCCGATGCCGCTGTTCACCTCGGAGAAATACAACTGCGAAGTCGGCCGCATCCGCAAGGATTGCGCGCTGGAGAACGGGTTGTGCTTCTGGGTGAGCGGCGATCAACTGCTCAAAGGCGCGGCGCTCAACGCGGTGCAGATTGCGGAAGAATTGCTGAAATAATCGTAGGACAGGCGTCGCGCCTGTCTCTGAATTTTTATTTTTAGATGGAGACAGGCTGGAAGCCTGTCCTACGTTGTTACGGCTTGGCTGTCTCCCTGGTGTAAGCGACCAGGTTTTTGATGTTCGCTTTGGCGGCGGCGTCGCGCACCTTCACCACTTTTCCCCACGGCGCTTTTTCATCGGCGTTGATGGCGAGCACGAGTTGCGGATTTTTCTGCGCCCGGGCAACCAGTTCGCCCTGCAACTGATCGAACGTGACCGGCAGTTTTTCCACAAAGTACATGCCATTGGAGTCAATGCTCACCACGAACGGCGGGTTTTCGTTCGCGCCGGCTTTTTTGGCCTGCGAGGATTCGGGCAACTGTAGTTTCAACGCCGCCTGTTGCTTGAATGTGGTGGTTACCAGCAGGAAGATCAGCAACACGATGAGCACATCAATCAACGCGACGATGATGACGGCAGGCGTGGTGCGGCGTTTGCGGACAAAAAAACGCATGTCAGGCGGGGTCCAGGGTCCGGGGTTTGGCTTCCGGCGCGGGACGTTTGGCGTCGGGCCTCCGGGATTTGGCGTCTGGGGTGGGAACTTCGGCAGGTGGCGTGTTTGCCGTCACCGGATTCGGGACACCCGGCGCCGTTTCGGAATATTGCCGGCGAATGAAGTCATCGCAGAGCGCCTCCATCTCGACGGCGAACACCTCGACTTTTTTGCTGAAGTAACTCCAGAAAATCAGCGAGGGAATCGCAATGAGCAGACCCATCAACGTCGCGTTCAAGATCAGCGCGATCCCCTTGGCCAGTCGCGCGGCATCGTTCAAACCGGTAACGCCTATGTCGCTGAACAAGGTCATCATGCCGGCAATCGTACCGACCAGGCCGAGCAGTGGGGCGATGCCGACGATGATTTCGAGCACGACGAGACCGCGTTCGAGCCGGATGATTTCGTGGCGGGCGGCGGTTTGCAGCGCGTCCACGTTGTCAGCCTTGGGCCAATCCAGGTGCTCGGAGGCAAGCAACAACAAACGCCCCAGCGGCGAGGGTTTCCGTTGACAGACCCGACACACCATTTTCGTGTCTTCGCGGGTCCGGCAGGCCGCCAGGGCCTGCGTGATTTCTGCCGGCACGACCCTGTTCCAGCGCAATGCCAGCGCGCGCTCGACAATGAACGTCAGTCCGACGACCGAGGTCGCGCCCAGTAAAATATAAATGAGTATGTCCATAAAATGTTCGGCAATGGCAACGGCTCAATAATAATAAAACGTGAAGGTAATCTCGCGATAATCCTGACCCACCATCGCCCGCATGTCCGTCGGCCACTGGGCGAAGGGGGCGGGATCCGTCACCGCCTTCTGGCAAACGTAGCCCAACAAATCCCCCACACTATTTTGCATCACCTCCATATCGGAGATGCGCCCGTCGTAATTCAAGCGAAATCGCAGGACCACCTTGCCGCTGCGGTCCCGGGCGAATTGCCGGCTGTCCAGCAGATCGTACCAGCGCTGCGTCACCGCCTGGATGAAGGCGGCATCATACGCGCCAAAGGGCGTAGCCTGCACATCCAGCGACGGCACCAGCGCTTCGCGCCGGACGCCGCCGTCCTGCTTCATTTTCACGCCGGGCAGCCGGTTTTGCTGGGCGAGCGCCTGCTGGAGCGTGCGCGGGCGCGGCGGTTCCGCCGATGGGGTGTCTGACGGATTGCCGAGCGTCAAATCACCGGCGTTTTGCTGACGCGCGGCCAGTTCCTCCCGGGACGGCTGCATGGCGGGTTGCAGTTTGGAAAAATCCGGCCGCGGAACGTCCTCGGTTTTCGCAACCTCGACCTGGGTGCCTTTCAATTCCGGTGTGTTCGCGTCGCGGTTTGCGTCCGGATTTGCGGCGCGCGAATTCTGGCTGGAATAATATTTGGCGTTCTTCGGCGCCTCGGCCGTTGCCTGTGCGGGGTTCACATCTACAAATTGCAATTCAGGCGGTTGAGGCGCCGGTGCCGCCGGTTTGATTTTGGTAAACAGCATCAGCGGCGGCAGATGAAGTTTTTGCCAGAGATTGATTTCCTTGCCGGCTTCATAACCGCCCCAGGCCAGCAGATGCACCAGGAGCGACAGGGCAAAGACCCAGGCGAGCCGTCTTGATTCAAGACTGCTGAACCGCAAGGAATCCAATTGTGTGCCGGCTCCGGTCATGACCGCCTAGCTTGCCCCAGGACAAACAGGGGAGCAACTTCTTTGCCGGGTTTGGAGCGGTATTTCCTCCGGTTGGTTCAAAAATTACGCGTTGCATTTTGGGCCGGGACTGGCAGTCTTGTCTGTCCACGTCGGGGCGTAGCGTAGCCTGGTAGCGCGCTTGTTTCGGGTACAAGAGGTCGTGAGTTCGAATCTCACCGCCCCGACCATCCTTCCAATTTCCCGGCCGCTTTTTTCTTGATGTGATAAAAACTGGTGGGCGCTGAGGGATTCGAACCTGCAAACAGGGTGTTTTCGTCATTGCTCATAATTGCCTTTCTCAATACTTACCTGCAAGTGAGACTGCGGCATTGCCCACATAACTATCAATGTTGGCTTCAAGGCGTCAGCAAAGTCATCCGAACAAAATTGAATCAATTTGCGGCGGGATTTGTGCTTAGGGTTTCACCCCATGGCACCGGCACGTTTCACCGGTTATTCTCATCCCATGAAAAACAAAAAACTCTTCTTCAAAACCAACGGGGTTGGATTCATATTGGGCGCTGTGCTCCTGACAATGCTGACCGCAAACACGGGTTACGCCGGTGGGCTGAACGTGGGGATAGTCGTGGCACCGCCCGTGGTAGTGGTGGCGCCGCCGGTAGTCGTGGTCCAGGACGACTACGTTTATTACCCGAACTATGGCCTCTATTACAACAGCCAGCGGCACCAATACGCTTATTTGGAGAACGGCGCATGGGTTTCCCAACCGGCACCGCAGGGTGTCTCGGTTGATGTGTTGCTGGCTTCACCGTCAGTGAGGATGGATTTCCATGATTCCCCGGCCAACCATCACGCGGAGATGCTTCAGAAGTATCCAAAAAATTGGAGGCCCGATGGTGCGCATCAGGACGGTAAGGAAGACTTGAAGGCGTCCGGGCCGGATCACGACCGGAAATAGCCGGGACAAATTGCTCCAATGGTTTGCCCGGGCGGTGCGGGGCAAACCGGGAGCGGGCGGAGTCGGGACATTCCGGTGGATGACCCGTTTCAGTTAAAACGATAGCGGCGATAAATGCGCTGGCGGCTGTCTCTGCCGGAACCGCCGTGAACGTACAGACCGTAAAAGATTTCAAGGTGAATAATGAATGTCGATGGGTTCAGAGTGATAATTCGTGCCTGGAATACATTTATTTCGGCCAGATTGGAATTTGAAAACCAGCGGGCCTTTGCAGTGACTTATGATTCCAGGCTTAACGACGCCAAGGAGGTGGTCGGCAGGGCAAGGATGGGAAACCGAAGAAGCCAAAGTCGATGGGAAACGCGTCGAATATGCCCACATCAGTTCGAGAAAAATAGTGGGGAGGGGATTTACGTATGACAGAGCGGTCGGTGATCACGGGCATCGGCATCCTTAGCCCGAACGGAGTTGGCAAGGATGAATTCCGCGCGGCCATTCGCGCCGGCGAATCGGGTGTGAGACGCGTCGAGCATTTCGATTTGGCCGACTGCGACACGAAGATTGCCGGATTCATAGATGACGACAAGATCGATCCGCTCTGGGCGGACAGAAAGGCCAAATCGCGCCTGGACAGGGCGGCTCTTTTCTCGCTGATCGCTTCCGAGATGGCAGTCGCCGACAGTGGTCTCGACGGACTTTTGGAGCTCCCGGTGCGCAAGGGCATTGTGCTGGGGACCGGATGCGGGATGGTCGGGACAAACGAGGCGGCCTACCATCGCTTCTATGCTCTCCAGAAACACCGCTTGAGACCAACCACCGTGCCTCGCGCGATGTACAACGCGGCGGCGTCCGAGATCGGGATTCGCCACGGCCTTCGGCGGCTCAGCAACACGGTCGTCGCCGCCTGTTCGTCGGCGCTTGTAGCTCTGGATCTGGCTGATCTCTATATCCGTTCGGGTAAGGCCGACCTGATTCTGGTTGGAGGAGTGGATTGCCCTATCTTTCATGGATATTTCCGTGTCTGGGATGCGCTTACGGTGTTGACGCGCGACTTCAATGACGAGCCGGCGCGAGCCTCGCGTCCCTTCACCCGCAATCGTAGTGGCATGGTGCTTTCGGAGGGGTGTGGTTTCGTCGTTCTGGAGAGTGCCAGTCTCGCCGAGAAACGCAACGCACGGGTCTACGCGGAGGTTCTTTCGAGTTGGCAGACAAACGACGCGTTCGACATTGTTGCGCCGTATTTGCCGAGCCAGGTTGAATGCATGGAGTCGGCGATGGCGGCTTCCGGCCTTGGCAAGAACCAGATCTCGCATATTCAGGCTCACGGGACATCAACCCGCTTGAACGACAGTACGGAGGCGATGGGAATCAAGAAGGTTTTCGGAGCGCACGCCCGCGAGATCCCGGTTAGTTCCATCAAGTCGATGATTGGCCACACGCTGGGGGCCTCGGGATTGCTTTCGTTGATCGCAGTCCTTCTTGGTATGGAGGACAACTTCGTGCCTCCGACGATCAACCAGGACGACCCCGATCCGGAGTGCGATCTCGATTATGTGCCCAACGCGGCGCGGGAGCAGACGGTGCCGACGGCGATGGTGAATGCCTTCGGTTTCGGGGGGACAAACGTCTCGGTTGTTATTCGCAAGGCATGAAGAGGATAATATCCGCCGTCCCTTTGAGGCGAAAACCACCGGTGCTCCAAAGAAAAATTCAGTTTCGCTGAACACGCGAAGGACCTTGTTTGCACCGGAAACTTTTGGAATCCTCCGCCTCGCTCGGACTCTTCTCCGTCGCATCAGGTTTCACTCGCTTTCCGTCCGACCCACCGTGTCGGGGTTGGATTCATCAAGTTTGGCCTGGGGTAAATACCCATATCATCCTCGAATTTTTCAGGCGTATAGTTTTTATCATGACAGCTAAAAATGTTGCTCAAACCGGGAAGTCGGACAGCGCGCCGGTTCAACGGAAACCCAATCCTCGCCATCGTTTCCTCGTGGTGGATGACGACCCTTTCGGGCAAGCCGGAACGGATGCATATTTCCACGAGCCATACGGAACGTCAAAACCTGACAATGCGGATGCAGATGCGTCGTTTTACCAGATTGACCAACGCCTTTTCTAAAAAAAATCGAAAATCATGAGGCGGCTATTGCCCTTCACTACATGCATTACAACTTTGCCCGTGTTCATCAAATCTTGCGCGTGACGCCAGCAATGGAGGCGGGAATTTCAGACCATATTTGGAGCTTGGAAGAAATCGTAAAACTGATAAACTAAGCCTGTGGCTATTACACTTAAAGGAATTGTGCAATCCAAGCCGCAACTGCCAGACAAAGGGCAGGAGTACATGGCGTTCTTTTTATATCGGGACAAGACGTATGACCAAATTTCCTGCGCGAGTTCAATTCGCTCCGACAGGTCAACGAAATGGAAACGAGGCGATAAGTTGGTTCTCTTCGGAAAATGGGAATGCCATCTGGTTTCTGGGCAGCCGCTACCGCTTTTCATTTTCAATTCAGCCAGCCATCTGGCTGCCTAAAATTCAAAACGTACCACTACCGATTTTCCAGACAAAAGGAGCAAGTGATTGGCTTAGAAGTTGCCGGATTCAAAATGATACAATACCAAGCTGTCTGGGCCGGTCTCCCGCCATGGCCATCAGTTAACGGAGCAATAGAACCACAACGACGATGACGAGGATGAGGCCGCCCACGCCGCCGCCAATCCAGATGCCGCTGGCAAGAACCGGTGAGAATAATAATAGATGCATAGTTTTTCTTTCGTTTTTTGATAACAATTCGTTTGTGACCACTTTCTGGGACGACACTACGCGATGGGCATTGCTTTTCCTATGGGGTGTAACCCTACCGCGGATTATGGGTGCCACCGCCCCTCCGAAAAGCCGGCAAATGGGAGGAACCTGGCTTGTCCATAGTAGGGGTTATACCCCATGGCCATGGACCGGCCCAACGGGTAATATTCCGTCAAGAATAGGAAGAATGAGTGATGGATAAAACTGACTTTGCTTTCTGGCTGACTTTGATTGGAACCCTTTGCTGGGTAGTTTGTTTTTTGTGGATGTATAGGATTTCAACCAAACAGAACGCCTTTCTAGATCAACTTCGCGCGCAGGGCAAACGCATCGAAAAGTTATCCAAGCTCGAACATGACCTCATCAAGGAAGTACATCCGCAGGTCGGTGAGATCAGGGAGGGAATGGATGCGATGGTTGCCGCCGTGAAGGAAAATGTTGAAAACAACTCTCCTGCATCCAAAAACAAGTAGGTGCATCACATATGTCGTTTTGCGGACAGATGATGCCGGAATTGATGATGTGGTCGGCGAAGACAGATCACAATGCCATCCTGACCAGCATGAGACATTGGGTGGTCCAATCATGAAATGCCCGAAGTACATACGTCCTATAGGGAAACCCGGTTGGCCGTTCCATTTTCCGACAAGCCGGGATTGAACATCGCCGGGACAGAGCGGCCCGGCTCCGGAAGTTCAACCAACTTTTCGTAGAGATATTCGGATTCGGTGATTTGTTGTAAAAACCGGACGTCGATTTCCCAATACCGTGCCGGTTTGCCTGCCATGCGATTGGACTGGCCATGGCCTGCGTGGTCCAGGACAGCAGTTTTTTCATGTTTCGCATTTGGTACTGGAGGAGTTGATGGTCCTGGAAACCTCCCGGCTCTGCCGGGCAGACTCCTGGAGATTGACAGCTTCTAGAGGCGCTTGAGAAGCCATGTTGTGAACCGCTCGAGGTCAACAATAGGAGATTCAAAAAATGAATCATGTATATGAGAGCTTGAACCATGCGAGATGGGAATGCAAATTCCATGTCGTCATCATCCGGCGCGGAATGAACTTGGCGGGGCGTCACAACCTGTGGTATTGCTTGCGGCCGCGCTATGATCAAAGGCATCGACCATATTGGCATCGCGGTCAAGAGCATTGATGAGGCAAAGAAATTCTGGGTGGATACGCTCGGCTTGAAGCATCTGCGTACCGAAAATGTGCCCGGGCAAAAAGTGCGCGTCGCTGTCCTGGCGGCGGGCGAAGCCACCGTCGAATTGCTGGAGCCAACCGCAGCGGACAGCCCGGTGCAGAAGTTCCTGGACAAGCGCGGCGAAGGCCTGCATCACCTGACATTGGCGACCGATAAATTAGCCGGGCATCTGCAAGCGCTCAAAGTCGCCAACATCGGGCTGATTGACGAGGAGCCACGCATCGGCGCCGGCGGCGTCCACATCGCGTTCATCCACCCCAAGAGCGCGCATGGCGTGTTGATCGAAATGTGCGAGCAACCATGACTGAACCGCAGGAAAAGCCCGGCCGGTTTCCGTTCACGCGCGGCATTTACCCCACGATGTATCGCGAGAGGTTGTGGACAATGCGCCAGTATGCGGGCTTTGGCACGGCGGCGGAGACGAATCGGCGCTACCAGTACCTGCTCGCGCACGGTCAGACGGGACTCTCGATGGCGTTTGATCTGCCAACGCAAATCGGCTACGACAGTGACGACCCGCTGGCACTCGGCGAGGTCGGCCGCGTGGGGGTGGCAATTTCGTCACTCGCCGATATGGAGCGGGTCTTCAAAGGCATCCCCCTGGACCAGGTGAGCACCTCGATGACGATCAACGCGACGGCTCCCATATTATTGGCGCTCTATCTCGTCGTCGCGAATCAACAGGGCGTGCCGTGGTCGAAGCTTAACGGCACGGTTCAGAACGACATTCTCAAAGAGTACAGCGCGCGCGGCACCTACATTTTTCCACCAACACCGTCGTTGCGCCTGGTCGCCGACATTGTCGAATTCTGTGCGAAGGAAGTGCCGGGCTGGAACACGATCAGCGTTGGCGGCTACCACATGCGCGAGGCGGGCTGCACGGCGGCGCAGGAGATTGCGTTCACACTCGCCGACGGGATCGCCTACGTGCAGACGTGCATCGAGCGAGGGCTCGCGGTGGACAGCTTTGCGCCGCGCATTGCTTTTTTCTTCAACTGCCACAGCAATTTTTTCGAGGAGGTCGCCAAGTTCCGCGCCGCGCGGCGGCTCTGGGCCCACATCCTGCGCGAAAAATTCGGCGCGAAAAATGAACGCTCGATGGTGTTACGGTTCCACACGCAGACCGCCGGTTCGACGCTCACGGCTCAGCAGCCGGACAACAACATCGTCCGTACGACCCTGGAGGCGCTCGCGGCTGTCCTGGGGGGCACGCAGAGCCTGCACACCAATGGGAAGGACGAGGGCAGCGTGATCCCGACCGAAGAATCGGCGCTGCTCGCGTTGCGTACCCAGCAAATCATTGCGCACGAATCGGGCGTGACCACTGAGCCCGACCCGCTTGGCGGCAGCTACCACGTCGAGTCACTCACCGACCGCCTCGAGCAGCAGGCGCGCGACCAGTTGCACAAAATTGATAATCTGGGTGGGATGCTCAAGGCCATCGAGAGCGGATACGTGCGCCGGGAAATTTATCGCGCCGCTTCCAAACACCAGCAGGCCGTGGAAGCCGGGGAGAAGATCATCGTCGGCGTCAACGAATACGTCAGCGATCAGCCGTTGAAGGCGAAGTCACAGCCGGTGGATCCACGTCTTGAACCGCGTCGCCGACGGGAGCTGGCGGCCTTGCGCAAAAAACGGAACGCCGGCAAGGTTAAACAGTGTTTGGCGACGTTGGAAAAAGCGGCAAACAGTTCGGAGAATCTGATGCCGGTTCTCGTGGACTGCGTGAAGAGCCACGTTACGCTCGGCGAGATTTGCCGGGTGTTGCGGACTGTGTTCGGCGAGCACCGGCCTTCCCATAGCGTATGACCCGATGAAGAAATGAAATCGAAGCGTCCCCTCAAAGTTCTCATCGCCAAAGCGGGACTCGACGGGCACGAGCGCGGTGCGCTCGTCGTGGCGATGGGCCTGCGCGAAGCCGGGCTGGAAGTCGTCTATACCGGCATTCGCAACACGCCGGAACAGATCGTTGCGTCGGCGATTCAAGAGAACGTGGACGCGATCGGTTTGAGTTCGCTGTCCGGCGGGCACATGGCGCAGTTCCAGCGCGTGATAGAAGTGCTCATACAGGAGAAGGTGAAGGGCGTTCTGGTCTTTGCCGGCGGCATTATTCCTGACGAGGACGTGAAGAGGCTCCGGAAACTGGGCATCAAGGCGGTCTTCGGTCCCGGCAGTTCCATCGCCAGCATCCTCGCGTTCTTGAGAAAGAATCTGAAGTAAAGCGCGACATATGCGGGCGGACGATGGTTTCTCCGGTGGCGGCTGATGGGGTGGAGGCGGCCGGACCCCAATCTTACCAACGAAATCTCATATGGGGAAAACACCCCATAGCGCCTACCCGGATTCCATACGTATATTTTTCCAAATTGAGTGTTTTCAATTTGATCAACAACAACTGCCGCAAACCGCAACAACGTTGTTCGGAGCGGACAAGTGGGACAACGGAGAAAGGGTTTTTATTTTGTACAGCATGGACACTTATTTTTTTCCGAGGTGGTACGGATGAAGTCTGACCCTACTGATCCAACCGCGGAGTTTTCCACACTCGTCGAAATCCTTCGCTGGCGAGCGCTTCAACAGCCTGGACAGCGGACCTATACCTCCTTTACCTATCTGGTGGATGGAGAAGCGGAAGGGGGTCAGCTGGGCGGTCCGGAGTTGGACTGCCAGGCCCGAAGTATTGGGGCGCTGCTCCAAAGCTGCGTGGCAAGTGGGGAGCGTGCGCTGTTGCTGTATCCAACCGGTCTCGAGTTCATCGCCGCGTTCTTTGGTTGTTTATATGCCGGGGTGATTGCCGTCCCTCTGCCTCCACCCAATCTGGCTCAGCCACAGCGGAGCCTCCCCAAGCTCCGGGCCATTATCAGCGATGCGCAGCCTGCGCTGGTGCTCACCACATCAGCGATTCTCTCCAGCACTGAGGGTCTGTTCACGCAGGCTCCCGAGTTGCAGAAGCTGCGCTGGGTGGCCACTGACAAGATTGCCGGCGGCCTGGCGCAGGAATGGCGGGACCCGGCCGTGACCAGTAACACCCTGGCGTTGCTCCAATACACTTCTGGCTCCACCGCGGAACCGAAGGGCGTCATGATCAGTCACGGGAACCTCCTTCACAATTCGGCTTATATTCACCGCCTCTTCGCGCTCGTCCCGGACAGTGTCACGGTCACCTGGTTGCCGGCTTTTCACGACATGGGACTTACCAATGGGATTATCCAGCCGGTGTACAAGGGCGGTCCGTGTTACCTGATGCCGCCGGCAGCCTTTCTCATGCGGCCGCTACGCTGGCTCCAGGCCATTTCGCGCTACAAAGCCACGATCAGCGGCGGCCCCAATTTTGCTTATGAATTGTGCACCCGCAGAATTACTTCCGAACAGCGTGAAACTCTCGACCTCAGCAGTTGGGATGTGGCTTACAACGGCGCCGAGCCAGTCCGCGCCGACACAATGAAACAATTTGCGGCCACCTTTGCCTCGTGTGGTTTCCGCTCTGGCGCCTTCCATCCCTGTTATGGACTCGCCGAAGCCACGTTGATTGTTTCTGGCGGTTATTTAAGGGACGAGATGTTTCGCACGATTCAAGTGGCGGCGTTTGAGCAGAACCGCGTCGTGGAGGCCTCCGCCCAGCTTCAGAACGTACGGACCCTGGTCGGCAGTGGCCACACCCTGCACGATATCAGGATTGTCATCGTTCATCCGGAATCGTTGACCACCTGTGCACCAGAGGAAGTGGGCGAAATTTGGGTATCCGGCCCGAGCGTGACTCAGGGGTATTGGAACCGACCCGAGGAAACCGATCGCGCTTGTCGGGCCTACCTGAAAGATACCGGGGAGGGACCGTTTCTCCGCACCGGGGATTTGGGATTTATGAAAGACGGTGAGCTGTTTGTCACCGGTCGCCTGAAGGATCTGATCATCATCAGTGGTCGCAAGCTTTACCCTCAGGATATTGAATTGACGGCCGAGCAGAGTCACCCGGCCTTGCGGCCGTCTTGCTGCGCGGCGTTTTCGGTTGATGGCACCGGCGAAGAACGACTGATCATCGCCGTCGAAGTTGATCCCCGGCACCAACCGGCGGCTCACAACCCGCGGGTTGGGGAAGCGCATGCTCATCCCAACGGGCGTTTGCCGCTGGATGTCGAGACAGTGGTTCGGGCCATTCGGAGGGCGGTGGCCGAAGAGCATGATGTGCGAGTCCACACAGTGGTGCTGCTCCGGGCCGGGCGTATTCCCAAGACCACCAGCGGCAAGGTGCAGCACCATGCCTGCCAGACCAGCTTCCTGAAGGGGACGTTGGAAAGACCCGGTGAGGAGTGAGCGATGGCTGAAAATTCCACCAACGCAGAAGTCATCCAGGCGTGGTTGGTCTCCAAACTTTCCGAACGGCTGGGAATCGAGCCTCACGAGATCGATATCCGGGAGCCCTTCGCCAGCTACGGACTCGGGTCAACGGAGGCGGTCAGCCTGGCCGGTGAACTCGCCGAGTGGCTGGGACGAAAACTTTCTCCGGCTCTGGCCTATGAGTATCCCACCATCGAGGCTCTCGCCCGGCATTTGGCAGGATCACCGGACGTGTCGGAGTCAGCGACCGGGGCCGGCCAGGACCGGGAGGCGAACAAAGAACCGATTGCCATCATCGGCGTCGGGTGCCGTTTTCCCGGCGCGAACGACCCGGCCGCGTTCTGGCAGTTGCTGCGAGACGGAGAGGATGCCATCCGCGAAGTTCCCGCGGACCGCTTCGACCAAAAGGCGTTTTACGATCCTGACCCAGCGACCCCGGGCAAAATGAACACTCGCTGGGGCGGTTTTCTGGGGCAGGTAGATCAGTTCGATCCCCATTTCTTTGGCATCTCCCCTCGGGAGGCGTTGCGTATGGACCCCCAACAACGACTCTTGCTGGAGGTGACCTGGGAAGCGTTACAGGACGCGGGGCAGGTGCCCGAGCGTCTGGTCGGCACCCAGACCGGCGTATTCATCGGTATCGCAACCAACGATTACGGCCGGCTGCAGTGGAATGATCTCGAGCGAATTGATGCCTACTCCGGCACCGGCAATGCTCAGAGCATCGCCGCCAACCGAATCTCGTACCTGTTCGATTTCCGCGGGCCGAGTCTTGCCATCGACACGGCCTGTTCCTCGTCGCTCGTGGCCGTCCATCTGGCCTGCTGCAGCCTGCGGAACGGTGAGTCCACGCTGGCTTTGGCCGGGGGCGTAAACCTGATTCTCTCGCCGGCGATTGCGATCAATTTCACCAAAGCCGGCGCCATGGCGCCGGATGGGCGCTGCAAAGCATTTGATGCCCGAGCCAACGGCTACGTTCGCAGTGAGGGTGCCGGTGTCGTCGTGCTGAAGCCCTTCTCAAAGGCGTTGGCGGATGGCGACCCAATTTACGCCGTCATTCGCGGCAGCGCCGTGAACCAGGACGGACGGAGCAACGGGCTCATGGCGCCGAATCCGCTGGCCCAGGAGGCGGTCCTGCGCGAAGCCTACCGGCAAGCCGCCGTCTCACCCGGCAAGGTTCAGTACGTCGAGGCCCACGGCACGGGCACATTGTTGGGCGACCCGATCGAGGCGAAAGCGCTGGGCGCAGTGCTGGGTGTCGAACGTCCACCGGGACGAGCTTGTGCCCTGGGGTCGGTCAAGACCAACCTGGGCCACCTCGAGGCTGCCGCTGGCATCGCGGGCTTGATCAAAGTGGCGCTGGCGCTCCGGCATCGGGAAATCCCGCCGAGCCTGCACTTTGAAAAGCCCAACCCGCATATTCCTTTTGACGAGCTTCCTCTCCGGGTGCAAACGACGCTGGGTCCATGGCCCACTGAGTCCGGGCCGGCATTGGCCGGAGTCAGCTCATTCGGCTTCGGCGGCACCAATGCTCATCTGGTTCTGGAAGAGGCGCCCACAGCCAGGATAGGAATGGCGGAAGCAGAACGGAAAACCGGCACCCATCTGCTCCCGTTGTCGGCGCGCAGTCCGGAAGCCCTCCAGGCTCTCGCTCTCGCCTACCAGAATTTCCTCGCCACCACGGAGTCGGCGGTGTCATTGCCGGATGTCTGTTACACCGCCAGCGTCCGGCTCAGTCACCACGATCACCGTCTCGCGGTGACTGGCAATTCGCCGGCGCAACTGATCGAGAGCCTGGAAGCTTTTTTGCGGGGCGAGGCTCGTCCCGGCTTGTCGTCTGGCCGCAGGCTTTCCGCGCGCCAGCGAAAGCTGGTTTTTGTGTTTCCGGGGCAGGGGAGCCAATGGTTTGGCATGGGGCGGCGGTTGTTGGAGCAGGAAGCCGTTTTTCGGGAGGTCATCGAACGCTGTGACCGGGCGATGCGACCGTACGGAGATTGGTCATTACTCGCCGAACTCGCAACCATTGATGCCGCTCAGTCGCGGTTGAACGAAGTCGATATCATTCAGCCGGCCCTCTTTGCGATTGAAATCGCTTTGGCCGCCTTGTGGCGTTCGTGGGGTATCGAGCCGCAGGCTGTGGTAGGCCATAGTTTGGGAGAGGTCGCGGCTGCATACGTCGCCGGTGCACTTAGTTTGGACGATGCCGTCCGGGTCATTTGTCATCGCAGCCGGTTGTTCAAGCGCACCATTGGGCAAGGGGCCATGGCGGCGGTGGAACTTTCCATCGAGGAAGCTCGGCGCGTCCTGGTCGGCTTCGAAGATCGCGTGTCCATCGCGGTCAGCAACGGTCCCACCTCGACAGTGTTGTCAGGCGATCCGGCCGCGCTCGCTGCCATTCTGGATTCGTTGCGGCGTCGCGACATTTTCTGTCGCATGGTGAAGGTCGATTTTGCCTCGCACAGCCCCCAGATGGAGCCGTTGCGCGCTGATTTACTGCAGGCTTTGGAAGGGCTGCAGCCACAGGCGGAATCCGTGCCGATCTACTCGACGGTGACCGGCCAGATTATCCACGGGCTGGAATTCGATACGCTTTATTGGGCGAGGAACATGCGGGAGCCGGTGCTCTTCTCCCCTGCAGTTCAGCGCCTGGTGGAAGATGGGCATGATATCTTCCTGGAAATCAGCCCGCACCCGATTCTCCTCAGCGCCATGCAGCAAGGATTTCATCACTTCGGCCAGGGAGGCGCCGTGCTTCCTTCGCTACGGCGTGAGGAAGATGAACACACGGTCCTGCTCGGATCACTGGGCATGCTTTATTCTTTGGGATACCCGGTTGACTGGAACCGGCTCTATCCGACCGGAGGCCGGTGCGTTCCACTCCCGTTCTACCCATGGCAACGGGAGCGTTATTGGTTTGAACCCTCAGCAAGGGACACCGGCTCTCACCGGGAGCAAGCCTCCCGGAGCGGGCTAGGAAACCATCTTCTGCTGGGCCGTCATATCCAAGCGGCGCATCCGGCAGGAACCCACTTCTGGGAAACCACGCTGGACAAGAATTCCCTGCCTTATCTGGATGACCACCGCATCCAAGGCGTCGCCGTGCTGCCCGCCTCGGCTTATGTGGAGATGGCTCTGGCCGCCGCGGTTGAAGCCTTCGGAGCGCAATCCATTGCACTGAAGGATATCGAATTTCGCGAGGCGCTTTTCCTGCCCGAGGGCGGAACCTGCACGATTCAGGTGATCCTCTCTCCGGGCGCAGATGGAGCGGCGTTCTTTCACATCTACAGTTGCTCCGGTAAAGTATGGACGCTGCATGCGACCGGCAAGATCTGCCTTGCACAGGACGACAGCATCCTCCTCCCGGAGACCGGGCAGGAGACGCTCACGGAGATGCGAACCCGATGCGCCGAGAAGATCTCCGGCCAGGATTATTACCGGAAACTCGGCGAAAGCGGCATTCACTATGGTCCTTTCTTTCAGAGCATCGCCCAGTTGTGGCGGAACAATGGAGATGTGTTGGGTGAAGTGCACGTGCCGGAGGGGTCGGATGTGGAGTTTCATGGCTTTCAAATTCACCCGGCAATTCTCGATGCCGGGTTGCAGGCTTTTGGGGCGGCGGTTGCCGCGGAAGCGACTGAAAACGGCCGACAAGGAATCCACCTGCCGATCCGCATCGACCGGTTCCGGGTTCACGGGCGCCCGGGCCGTCATCTATGGAGTCACACCCGGGTGCAGCATCGGGAGGCAAATGCCACAACGGGAGAAGTGCAGCTCCTCGATGAAGCGGGACGCGTGGCGGTTGAGATTCAAGGACTGCGCTTTGAACACCTGGTTGAAGACACGCCGCGCGCGGTTGTTGATAATCTCGACGACTGGCTCTATGAGTTCCAGTGGCAGCCCAAAGAACGTGCGGCAGGAAAACCCTCTTCACCAGCCAGCCGGGCAAGCTGGCTGATCTTTACCGACAGCGGTGGCGTCGGAAATGCGCTGTCCGCGTTGTTGGAAGCGCGGGGCGAACGGAGTATTCTGGTTTCTCGCGGGGAAACATACGAGCAAACGGACGGCCAGCATTTTCGCATCCGTCCCGAACGGCCGGAAGATATCCGCCATCTCTTCGAGGCGGCTATGGCATCGGATCAGCCGGGCTGTCGTGGAATTGTCCATCTCTGGAGTCTTGATGTTGTCTGTCCAGAGGAGACCACCGTGGCTTCGCTGAATGCCGCCCAGACTTTGGGCTGCGGCAGTGTATTGCTGCTGGTGCAAGAACTGGCCCGGATGGAATCGCCTGACCTCCCGCGGCTGTGGTTGATTACGCAGGGTGCTCAAGCGGCCGGAGAAAAGTCCGCGCTGTTGTCCGTCGCGCAGTCACTGCTTTGGGGATTGGGGCGCGTTATTGCGCAGGAACACCCGATATTCTGGGGCGGGCTGGTGGACCTGGAACCCGGGGCATCGCTGTGTGACGTTGCCGCTCATCAGTTGTACGAGGAAATCTTAAGTGCAGATGGAGAGGATCAACTTGCGTTTCGTCTAGGGCGGCGATACGTGGCCCGTTTGCTCCGCCAGCGCCCATCGGCCACGTCAGCCCCTCCGCTCCGGTGGCGGACGGACGGTAGCTATCTGATTAGCGGAGGACTAGGAGACCTCGGCCTCCTGGTCGCGCGTTGGATCGTCGAGCAAGGGGCGCGGCGGTTGATCCTTTTGGGACGCACGAAGCTCCCGCCGCGCGCGAACTGGCCTTCGGTGGAAGCAGGAAGTCACTTGGCCCGTCAAATCGCCGCCATCCGGGAACTGGAATCTTTGGGAGCCTGCGTGCATCTGGCGTCGGTCGATGTGGCGGATGAAGGAGAATTGAGCGGCTTTCTGGACGAATTTCGCGCGGAGGGTTGGCCGCCGATCCGGGGTGTTGTGCACGCGGCAGGCGTATTGCAGGACGGACTGCTGGTGCAACTCAATGCGGCGGCACTGACGACGGTTTTGCGGCCCAAGGTGATGGGTGGCTGGCTGCTGCATCGCCTGCTCCAGGAAGATCCCTTGGACTTCTTCGTCCTCTTCTCTTCCGCGGGTTCCGTGCTGGGCCAGCCCGGTCAGGGGAACTATGCCGCCGCCAACGCTTTTTTGGATGCGCTGTCGCATCACCGGCAAGCCCAAGGTCAGCCGGCCCTGAGCGTCAACTGGGGCGCCTGGGCGGGTGAGGGATTCGCGGATTCGGTGGGCGGCAAGCGTCTCGCGGCGCGCCTCGCGCTCCTGGGAATCAGCAGCATCGCACCCAGGCAAGCGCTGGAAATGCTGGGACGACTGCTCGGGCAAAGCGCCGCCCAGGTCGTGGCGGTGCCGGTCAACTGGAAGCAGTATCGAGAGTTTGTTCCGGCCGGCAACGGCTCGCCACTGCTCTCGGAACTGGCGCGTGAGGAAGCTGAAGTTCCCCGGCCAGCGAGCCGCACGAGCGAAAGGAGGGATGCCCTGCTTGCGGCCGAACCAGCGGAACGCCGACAGTTGCTGCAATCCTATTTGAGCGAGCAGGTGGCTCGGGTGCTCGGTCTTAGCCCATCCAAGTTGGACGTTCAGCAACCCCTGAGCCAGCTCGGGCTGGACTCCTTGATGGCCGTCGAGTTGAAGAACCGGATTGCCGTTGACCTGAAGGTGAACGTGCCGGTGGTGAAATTCCTTCAGGGCTTCAGCGTTGACCAGGCGGTTGCGCAGGTGCTCGATCAACTGACAACCGAGGCCGCCAACCCGACGACGCCTCTGGCCCCGGCCATTGCACAGCCGGCGGAGCAGCAAAATGCGGAACGCATTTTGGCCGACCTGGATCAACTTTCGGATGAGAAAGTGGATTCACTCCTCACCGATATGCTGGCTGAGGAGAAGAATAAAAAATGATCCAGACCGCCCCGCCAACTGTCGGTCTTTCACCCGCCGAAAAGCGCGTCCTGCTCGCGGAACTCCTGCGTAAGAAGGCGCGCGCGGCCAAATCGGTTTATCCGCTCTCTGATAATCAACAGGGCATCTGGTTTCTGTGCCAGTTCGCGCCGGAAAGCTCGATTTACAATGTCAGTTTTGCGGCGCGCATCCGCGCCGCTCTGGACATCCCGGCGTTCCGGCGCGCGTTTCAGGCGCTGGTGGATCGCCATCCTTCCCTGCGGACCACGTTTGCGGTGCACTCTGGCAAACCCTTTCAACAGATCCATGAACATCGGACGGTCCATTTCGAGGAGATCGATGCGTCAGCCTGGCGCGGGGATGAGCTGCAAACCCGGCTGGTCGAGGAAACTCAGCGCCGGTTTGATCTGGAACGCGGGCCGGTCATGCGGGTGAGTCTGTTCACCCAATCGGCGCAGGTGCACGTCCTGTTGCTGGTGATTCACCATATCGTGGTCGATTTCTGGTCGCTCGCGGTGATCCTGAATGAACTCGGCGTGCTATATCCGGCGGAAAAGGCCGGTCGACCCGCAGCTCTCCCTCCGCTTGATGTGCAATACACGGACTTTGTGCGTTGGCAGGCCGAAATGCTGGCGAGTCCGGCCGGCGAACGGCTCTGGGGCTACTGGAAGAAACAATTGGCCGGCTCGTTGCCCGTGCTCAATCTGCCGACCGACCGGCCGCGACCGCCGATTCAAATGTTTCGCGGCGGGCAATACGATTTCACTCTGAACGAGGAACTGGCACGGCGGCTCCGGGCGCTTGCCAAATCCGAGGGGGCGACGCTGTACATGGTCCTGCTGGCGGCGTTCGAACTGATGCTTTACCACCACAGCGGCCAGGAAGATATCCTTGTGGCTTCTCCCATGGTCGGACGGAGCCGGGCCGAGTTCGAAGGGCTGGTGGGCTTCTTTGCCAATCCGGTTGTCTTACGGGCGAATCTTTCCGGGAATCCAACCTTCCGGGCGTTTCTCGGTCAGGTGCGCGAGACGGTGTTGGCAGCTCTCGAACATCAGGATTTCCCCACGCTGCGTTTGGTCCAACGACTCCGGCCACCCCGGGATCTCAGCCGATCACCGCTCTGCCAGACCATGTTCGTCCTGGATAAACCGCACCGGCTCATCGAACAGGCCGAATCGGCCTTCGTGCACGGCGAAACGGGACTCTGGATGGATCTGGGCGGGCTGGTGATGGAGTCGATCCCTCTGGAACGCCGGGCCGCGACCCTGGATCTGGTCATGTTGATCATCGAGACGACCGGATCGCTTTCCGCCTCCATCCGCTTCAACGCCGACCTGTTTGATGCCGCCACCATCGCCCGGAAGGCGGGGCACTTTCACGCGTTGCTGGAAAGCGTCATCCGCAATCCGGCCGCCGCGATTGGTGATTTGGAAATTCTGACCGGTGCGGAGCGCCAGCAACTGTTGGTCGAGTTCAATAATACCCAGACCGATTATCCCAAAGACAAGTGCCTCCACCAATTGTTTGAGGAACAAGTTCAGCGGACGCCGGACAACGTGGCTGTTGTGTTTGAGGGACAGCAATTGACCTTTGCCCAACTCAACGCCCGCGCCAATCAACTGGCCCATCACCTGCAAACGCTGGGTGTCGGGCCGGAGGTACCGGTGGCCATTTGCATGGAACGCTGCCCGGAGATGGTCGTTGGGCTTCTTGGTATTCTGAAGGCAGGTGGTGCTTACGTGCCGTTGGATCCGGCATCTCCCAAGGAGCGCCGGTCCTTCATGATGGAAGATGCCCACACGGCGGTGCTGCTGACACAAGGACATATCGTGGATCCCGCGCCCGGACATGGTATCCACGCTGTATATCTGGACTCAGGCTGGGAAGCCATCGCTGCGAAAAGTGAAAAGAACCCAGTAACCGGGGTAACCGCCGGGAACCTCGCCTACATACTTTACACCTCCGGCTCAACGGGACAGCCCAAGGGAGTCATGGTCGAACATCGTGGGTTGTGCAATGCCATCAACTGGATAATCCAAAAGCTCGAGCTGTCAGCCGCCGACCGCTGTCTGCTAAAGACTCCGATCACTTTCGATGCGGCTGGACGTGAATTGTTCCCGATCTTGCTGACGGGCGGAAGATTGGTCATCGCCGCAGCCGACGGTCACCGTGATAGCCGATACCTGGCGGAAACAATCCGTGGCGCGCGGATCTCAATTTTCCACTGCGTTCCGTCCCTGCTGCAGTTTCTCGTCGAGGAACCTGCGTTCGACGACTCCCTCACCTTGCGGGCCGTCATGTGCGGCGGCGAAGCCTTGCCGATCCGGGTGGTCGAGCGATTCCAACACCGCTCAAAGGCCAAGCTGTACAACGTGTACGGCCCGACGGAAACGATCATCGACTCAACCTGTTGTTTATGCGAAGGGGCCAATCACTGTTCTACGAGTCCGATCGGACGACCGATACCGAACGCGCGCATCTATATCTTGAACCACGCATTACATCCTCTGCCGATCGGAGTTGCCGGCGAGATGCATATTGGCGGGGTGGGTCTGGCCCGAGGCTATCTTAACCGGCCGGAGTTGACGGCTGAGAAATTTATCCCGGACCCCTTCAGCGCCGAGCCCGGAGCACAAATGTACAAGACCGGCGATTTGGCACGTTATCTACCCGATGGGAACATCGAGTTTCTCGGTCGTGGCGACCACCAGGTGAAGATCCGCGGAGTTCGCATTGAACTGGGAGAAATCGAGGCTGCGCTTGGCAAACATCCTGCCGTGCGGAAAGCGGTCGTCCTGGCCCGGGAAGATACGCCGGGTGAGAAACGGCTGGTCGCCTATGTGCTCACCGAATCCACCGCCGATGAGTTGCGTCGCTTTCTCAAAGACAAGCTGCCCGACCAGATGGTGCCGGCGGTCTTCGTACTGCTCGATACCTTGCCATTGTTATCCAACGGGAAGATAGATCAGCGGGCACTGCCAGCACCGGACCGGACACGACCCGAACTGGAGAAGACATTCGTAGCACCCCGCACTCCTACCGAAGAACTGTTGGCGAAGATCTGGGCCCAGGTCCTCGACCTTGAACGGGTAGGTATCCACGACAATTTCTTCGACCTGGGCGGCCATTCGCTTTTGGCAACCCAGGCCGTTTCCCGAATGCGCGACGCTTTCGAGGTGGATATTCCGTTGCGCCGTTTGTTCGAGGTACCCACCGTGGCGGGTTTGGCGGAAAGCATTGAGGCCGCCCGTCAGGCCGGGCAGAACCTGTTGGCGCCACCCATCCTGCCGGTTCCACGGAACGGAGACCCGACTCTCTCCTTTGCCCAGCAGCGGCTGTGGTTCTTCAATCAGTTGGATCCGGGCAATTCGGCCTACAATATTCCGGCTGCCGTCCGTCTCAAGGGACCATTCAACCTGGCGGCGTTGGAACAGAGTCTCAATGAAGTCGTCAAACGCCACGAATCCTTGCGCACCACCTTTGGGAAGGTGGAGGGACGGCCCACGCAAGTGATCGCCCCAACCTTGACAATCAAGCTGCCGATCGTTGACCTGCGGGAACTGCCGGCGAGCGAGCGGGAGACCGAGGTCCGACGATTGGTCACCGCCGAAGCCCAGCGGTCCTTCGATTTGTCCCAAGGCCCGCTCTTACGGGGCACCGTGTTACGGTTGGCCGACGAGGAGCATGTGGGGCTGCTGACGATGCACCATATTGTCTCCGACGGCTGGTCAACGGGAATACTGATTCGAGAGATGGCGACGCTCTATGTCGCTTTCTGCGCCGGCGGGTCTTCGCCGTTGCCAGCGCTGCCCATTCAATATGCGGACTTTGCCCACTGGCAGCGGCAGTGGTTGCAGGGTGAAGTTCTGGAAACCCAGATTGCCTATTGGAAGGAGCAATTGGCCGGTGCCCCCACGCTGATCGATCTGCCCACGGACCACCCCCGGCCGGCGATGCAAACTTTCCGAGGTGCGCACCAATCCCTGGTGTTGCCCAGACACCTGAAGGATGGGTACAAAGTGCTCAGTCGCCAGGAAGGCGTTACCCTGTTCATGATCCTGTTGGCGGCGTTCAAGGTTTTGTTAAGTCGCTACACGAGTCAGGACGACCTCATCGTGGGCACGCCGATCGCCAACCGTAACCGGCAGGAGACCGAAGGGCTGATCGGATTCTTTGTCAACGCCCTGGTCCTGCGGACGGACCTTTCCGGCGATCCCAGTTTTCGGGAGTTCTTGCGGCGGGTGCGGGAGGTGTGTTTGGGGGCGTATAGCCATCAGGACCTGCCCTTTGATCGGCTGGTCGAGGAATTGCACCTGGAGCGGGACTTGAGCCGCAATCCGCTTTTTCAAGTCATGTTTGCGTTGCAAAATACTCCGCTGCGGGCGCTGGCGTTGCCGGGCTTGACCCTGAGCCCCGTCGAGGGGGACAGCGAGACCGCTCACTTTGATTTGACCCTGCAGATCGTGGACACCGAGCAGGAACTGACGGCCGCATTGGTATACAATACCGATCTGTTTGAGGCGGGCACGATTGTCCGGATGCTGGGGAATTTTCAGACCTTGTTGGAAGCCATCCTTGCTGATCCCGAGCAGCGCCTCTCGGACTTGCAGCTCTTGACCACAACCGAGCGACAGCAACTGCTGGCCTTCGCCGAGTCGCAGTCTGATTCCCCTCAATCGGGTTGTTCGCGCACGACGGAGCCAGCGGCGGGTTGGGGCGTTCGGACTACGGCCCAGCGGAGTCTGGTGGAACGGAACGATACCCAAATCGATCACCCCAAAGATAAGTGCCTCCACAAATTGTTTGAGGAACAAGTCCAGCGAACGCCGGACGCCATTGCCGTCGTGTTCGAAGCCGGGCAGTTGACGTACGGGGAGCTGAACCGCCGTGCCAATCAACTGGCGCATCACCTGCGGACGCTGGGGGTCGGGCCCGAGGTCCCGGTGGCCATCTGCCTGGAGCGCTCGTTGCAGACC
>Ga0181531_10000589_pt1 | contig 24076 bp, 15 predicted proteins | sample PEATcosm2014_Bin_38_FD_119743 | JGI IMG/M metagenome (GOLD analysis project Ga0181531, IMG submission 119743) | Peatland microbial communities from MTU Mesocosm Facility, Houghton, MI, USA - PEATcosm2014_Bin11_10_metaG | ecosystem: Environmental > Terrestrial > Soil > Wetlands > Peat | place...
GGAGCGGAGATTTGTGTTGGTGCCGCTGGCGGAGATTGCGCCGGGTGTACGGCATCCGGTGACGGGATTGACGGCAGCGGAGATGTTGCAGCAGACCACGGACCGGAGTGTGGTGCGCGAGGCGGCGACGGAATGAACAAAACGAAAGCAGAACAACGCACCCCAAGTCCTTCCGATCTTGCTGAAATGGGGCGCAGCATGCTGCGCCCCTACAAAGGCGGCGCTAGGTGCGGCGGAGGAGCAGGCGGTGGAGGGTGAATTGTTTGGGGTCGAGGGTGTCTAGTTCGATTTGCGTCAGGCGGCCTTCGGTAATTTCGCGCCAGACGTAGACGTGAGGGTCGGTTTCCTGTTGTTCGCGGCCATTGAGGCGCTGGAGGAATGAGGCAGCGTCATCGTGGGAGGCGACTTCGCGCAAAACGGGCCGAGCGAGGGCCTCGACCGCATAGCTGCGCAAGAGTTTGCTCCAATAGGCGTTGAAGAGGTCAGGGCTGGCGAAGATGTCGCTCCAGGCGACTTCGCCACCATAGGCGACGATTACGCCGACGACGCGTTCGCCCTTGAGGTGGCTGGTCTGGCGAATGAAACGTGTGGCGAGTTCGTCGACGAAGGCATCGATGGAGACGCCGGTGGATTTGGAATCGTAGAGCTTGTCGTAGGACTCCGTGGTGACGGAGGAGGCGATGGCTTCTGAGAGGACTTGAGTGTTGAGACGGGCCATGGGCGGGTTGCTAGCGCTCGCGGACGTGGTTGGAGCCGCAGGCTTGGCCGTGGAGCCGCTGCGCACAGCGTTCCAGACCTGCGTCTGCGCCTGATCGACGGCGGCTTTTTCGCGCACGCTGGGGTGGACGATAGTTTTGGAGGCGACGAAGTTCGCGCCATTGGACCAGCGGCCGTGCTCCACGCAGAAAACGTCCAGAGGCAGGGGCGGCGCACCAACGGGTACGATGCGGTCTTTGCCGATGATGCGGTCTTGCTTGCCGCCGCTGACGAGTTCGCCGGCGAGGAGCAGGAGCGGGCGCTTGCCGCGATTGATGAGGACTAGTTGGTTCACGGAGGCGCCGCCGTATTGCGGGATGACGCGAGGTTGACCGGTGCTCGGATACTGATCGCGGGAGCGCGCGATGCCGTCGGAGCCTTGTTCGCGGATGACGACTTCGCCGGAGGAGAGACCTTCGTCGAGCGTTTGGAAGTAGCTGGTGTCATAGCCGGAAGAGCTGACGACCGGGAAGATGGAAATGTTTTCGTAGGTGACGGCGTCGAGGATGCGCCACTCGCCTTCGGGCTTGGCCGGGGGCTTGGGCGTTCCCGGGGCCGACCAGACGAAGCCGAGGGCACTGACGGCGCCGGCGCTCATCAATACGCTGAAGACGACAGGTAATACGGAGCGGTCCATAAGAGACTCCTTGCGATGCGGAATTGCACTACGGAGCTAGAACGGATGTGGCGGAGAATCTTGCGGGGAAACCTTCCATTTGAAGTGTTGGGCTAACGAAGCTATGGAATGTAGGACTTAGAGGATGAGGATACTAGCGGCTTGAGCCACCAAGATTGTCCAGACGCTTGGGACGGCGATTCTTGGAGGATTCGCTTTCTGATTTTTCGTACTCGGCGAGCTCTTCATCGGTGTAAGAGAAGGAGTCGCGGGAGGCGAACATGGAATTGGAGCGGCCGGCGGCCTTTTTCTGTTTGCGGAGGTCGCCGAATTCGTAGCGGACCTGGCGAATGGGCGCGGCGATGGCGCGGACCTCGACCAGCAGGTCGCTGACTTTCTCGAGCAAGTCGTGCAAATGATAGGGGCGGACCACGTAAGGCAGGCGGGCGGTTTCGAGAGTGCTGACGTACTGGCCACCGCTTAGCTCAGGGATCAGAAAGAGGACGCGCATACGGCCGCCGTCGTCGGGCGAAACGGCGGCGAGTTCGCGAAGGGTGATGAACGCGGCGCTGTTCGGGGGGGTGAGGGCGATATTGGCGACGACGAGGGACCATTCGCCGCTTTTCAGTTCCGTGAGGAGCAATTGCGCGTCGGGAACGATGCGCACGCGCCAGCCTTCGGAATCGAGAATGACGCGCAGGGCGCCGGCGCTTGGGGCGTCGGCGTCGAGGACGAGAATACCTACTTGAGGTGCCACGCCCGGGACAGGGGTTCCCATTGAGGCAGTATAGAGGTTGGGCGCGCAATGCGCCCCGGCCTGAAGGACAGGTGCGACGAAATGGCTATCCCTTAATTAAGGCGGATGGCGGGTACTTAGAGTGGGTGGGGCGCAGTGGGGGCTGAAGGGTGAAACGCCGCGCTACGGTTATCACCTCGCCTTTCACTCGCCAACGGCCAGGTCCGAGCCATCCGCATAGCGGCGTATGCCGGTACCATCCCAGAGGATGCGGAAGATTGACGGGGTAGCGGCAGAGTTGCGTCGGGTGTAAAAGACTTGCAGGCCGTCGCGGGACCATGCGCCGTGCTCGGCAAGTTGGTCTGGCGGGGTGAGTTGGGTGCGGCGCTTAGAACGCAGTTCGTAGAGGAAGAGACCATGAGCGGCGCCGGCGTCATCCGTTACCGCACCAGTTGGTGCGGTTGACTCTGCCGCCGAGACCAGAAGCAGGTCGGGATTCACGGGATTTAAGCGGAGCGTATCGAGTGGTTTAGGCTGAAACGTGTCGCCGTAGATATCTCGCAAGGCGACGGTTTGGGTCGGGCGATCCTCACTGAGCCAATACGCGTTTTGCGAGTCGCACGCCAGAACGGAGTGCGGGTCGACCCAGCCTGCCAAGGTTGTGACAGTCTGCGACGAGAAGGGAGCGGCCTTGTCTGGCGACTCGGGCTGCAAGACCCAGACCTGGGATTTCTCGTTGACGGCGGATAGGTAGGCGATGCGCGAATCGTCTGGCGACCAGGCGGCTTGGCCGACGGGGCCGTGCACAAGGTCTCGCGAGCGGGCGCTATCGAATTCATAGAGCACGATGGTGTTGAGGACAGGGGACTTAGAGTCTTCCCGGGTATACAGCAATCTCTTGCCGTCGTGGGAGAGGGCGAGTTGCGTGCCAGTCGGCGCGCCGATTTTCTTGACGCCGTTGCGGCTCATGACGACTTTCCCTGCGGGAGTCAGAAAGGCCACGGCCACCGGCGGTTTGGCATTCGTGATTGGAGGAAGCGCGGGCGGTTTTTTCTTGTCGGTGTCGTCATCGTCGCCTTGTGCGGTTTGGCCCGGGAGGCGGGGGAAAAGCTCGGCGGCGATACGGGCGCAACCTTGCAGCGTTCCAATTTGGGAATGCTGGACGATGGCTTTAAAGGTGTATTTGGTGGTAGCGGCTGACGAATTGGAGCATGCTTCGCGGCTCAAGCGCACGGAAAGGTCGGCGCTCGTGGCAGTGTCCTTGGCGTGGTAGATCCATATGTCGGCGGTACCTTCGCGGGCAATCTCGCCGGGCTCGAGAAGGATGGGCGGGTAGCCTTGGCGCTGCAAGAGTTCAGGGCCTTTGGAGCCGATGCGGACATCCCAGGAAGGAGATTCGCCGAAGGCCAGGAGGAGGATGGGAAAGTGCGTGGAGAGCGGAGCGTTGGGGAGTGGAGCGGCGCTTGGGGAGGAAGCTCCAACAGGCTTCTTAGCGGTTGGCGGAGTTTGAGCTGCCGCCGCAGCCGGGAGGACGTAAACGGCAAGGCCCAGCAATAGAAGAGCTTCTAGGGACAGCTTCAAAGTATTCCTCCGACTTAGGAGAATAGCTTGGGGCAGAGGCGTAGGCAAATAGATGAGAGGGAGGATGCAAGTTCAGATGGGTAAGGCGCGGGGGAAAGTTTAGTGAGCGAACAAAAAGCGAAACAACTATTGACATGGCGAATAAAAAGCGAAATACTGCGGGGGTTCGAGGTGGGCTATGTCCGCAGTGCACTCCATTACGGCGCCGGGCTATCGTATCCGTCGCCGCCCCGCTCCACAATCCACAGCTTCGCTCTTTCCTAATTGCCCTGATGCACCAAATGCAATGGTTCGCGAGCTTGCCCCGCTGGCGGACCCCAGCAGCAGTGCGCCTCTGCCTCCGGCGGGTTGCCCCCCGCTGAGAGTGGAGGGAACTGGTCCGGTAGGAATCCGTCGTGCGACGGGTTTCCCGCAACAACGGGCCAGGACTGCTGCTGCGCCACTGGTTGGCATTGCCCGCCTCGCATCGATCTCACCGGCGGCGGAGTCGAGACGAACGTCCGAGGAGCGGCCGGAGTATTTTCTGTTGCCGGTGCGCTCGATGATGAATCGGTGCGATTCGAAACGCGTGCCTTTTGAGTGGACGGTGAACCCGTATCGTGGTTGCGAGTTTGCGTGCCGGTATTGTTATGCGCGCTATACGCACGAGTACATGGAGCTGGATGGCAGCGAGTTCGAGAAGAAGATATTTGTGAAGCAGGATGCCAGTGCGTTGATGGGACGCGAGTTGGCGGAGAAATATCGCAAAGCGGGGGAACGGCCGAACCTGGATCACCCGGAGCATATAGCGATCGGGACGGCGACGGATCCCTACCAACCGGCGGAGCGGGAATATGGGGTAACGCGAGCGTGCCTGGAACAGCTTGCGAAGCGCGAAGGACTGAGCATCTCGATCACCACGAAGTCCAATCAAGTGGTGCGCGATCTGGAATTGTTGCAGCAGATTGCGAAGAGGTCGACGTTGTACGTGAATCTGACGGTAACGACGCTGCGGCCGCGGCTGGCGCGCTGGCTCGAACCACGTGCGCCGCGACCCGATTTGCGCATTGCAGCGTTGCGACGGCTGCGGGAGGCGGGGATTCCGGCCGGGGTTCTGGCTTCGCCGCTGCTCCCGGGGATCACCGACGGCGAGGGAGAACTGGAGCGGTTGGCAGAAGCCACTAAGGACGCGGGTTCTTTGTGGTTTTCGTCCGGGATACTGTTTTTGCAGGCCACTTCAGCAAAACAGTTCATGCCGGCGATTCGGGAGAAGTTTCCGCGGCTGGCGAAGCAGTATGAGGAATGGTTCGTGCGAAACGGTAGAGCGCCTGAGGAGTATCGCCACGCTTTGACACGGCGACTGACGGAGATACGGCGCAGGCTTGGCTATTCCGAGCGGCCGTTTGTCGATATACGGCGACCGGTGGCCAGCGCGCAAATGTCGCTGGCCTGGAGTGCGAAGGAAACCAGGGAGGAGTGGCGGACGCAATTGGCGGCGGTTTGTTAAATTGCGCGATAGACGCGTTCTGGCCGCTGAGCGGCGCTACGTCATGATGACTTTATTGGAGAAGCGGCGCGCGGCGATGACGAGCAAGATCGTGCCCATGGCGGTCAGCGCCAGGCCGTCGATCCACAGGTGTTGCAGGCCGGCGCCGCGCAGAATGATGCCGCGGGTGATGTTGATGAAGTAGCTGGCCGGAATGAAATAGCTAAGGACGCGGAAGAAAATCGGCATGGTTTCGCGGGGGAAGATGTAGCCCGAGAAGAAGATGCTGGGCAAGAAGGTGAGGAAGGCGAGTTGCATGGCCTGCGCCTGGCTATTGGCTTTGCTGGAAATGAGCATACCGAATGACAGGCATACGAAGAGGTAGGGTATGGAAAGCAGGGCCAGGAGAAATACGTTGCCGTGGATGGGCACGCGGAAGACAAAGCGCATGAAGAATAAAATGTTGCAGAGCTCGAAGAAGCCAATGAAGAAGTAAGGCAGCAGTTTGCCTAGCAGGAGCCCGAAAGGCCGTACCGGCGTGACGAAAAGTTGTTCGAGCGTGCCACGCTCCTTTTCGCGCACGATGGCAAAAGCGGTAAGAAATGTGGTGACGTTGAGCAGGAGGACAGCGGTAAGGCCGGGCAGGAAGAAATTGGGAGAGCGAGAGTCCGGGTTGAAGAGCAGCTTGGGGCGCATATCGACGGCGAAGGGCGCGGTACTGTCGGTGACCTCTCGCCGCAGGGACTCGTCGAGGCCGATGGCGGTGGTGACGTTAATGGCCTGGCCGGCGACAGAGGAATCAGAGCCATCGATAAGGACCAGCACCTGCGCGGACATGCCGTGAATGAGGCGGTCGGAGAAGTCCACGGGGATTTTTATGCCCACGCGGGCCTTTCCACCAATGATTTCGTCGTTCAGGTCGTGGTCGTTTTCGACGTAACGGATGACGTTAAAGGTATCGGAGTTTTTTAGACGGTCGATCAGTTCGCGGCTTTCCTGGCGGCCGTCGGCGTTGTAGACGACGGTGTGTACCTGGCGGACGTTGGTGTCGATGGCAAAGCCGAGAACGACCATTTGCATCAGCGGAATCAGGAGCGAGAAGAAGAGCGTGCCGGGGTCGCGCCGCACGTGCAGCACTTCCTTATAAAAGACAGCGGCGAAGCCGCGGAAGGGGCTAGCCACGGGAGGCCTCCAGCAACGCCTGATGTTTGTAGGTGAGCTCGACAAAGACGTCTTCGAGGCTGGCAGTCAGCGGGCGAATGTCCGTAACGGCGATGCCATCTTTTTGCAGTTGCGCGCGCAGGTCGGCGAGATTGAAATGCTCCTCGACGAGAGCATGGATGGATTCACCGAAAATAGTGGCGCTGCGTATGCCCGGAATGTGACGCGCGAGGCGCAAGGCACGCGTGACCTGGGGCGTAATAATTTCGACGCGAGCGGTGCCGGCAGGCTGGACGTCGGGCAGTTGCTTCAGGTCCGCGGGCGTGCCGTCCGCGATCAGCTTGCCGTAATAGATGTACGCGACGTGGCTGCAACGTTCGGCCTCATCCATGTAGTGGGTGGTGACGAAGAAGGTGATGCCGTGGCCGGACAGCTCGAACAGCAAATCCCAAAGCTGGCGCCGGGCCACGGGGTCGATGCCGGCGGTCGGCTCGTCGAGAAAGAGTAATTTGGGTTCGTGCAGCATGGCGCAGCCGAGTGCCAGGCGCTGCTTCCACCCGCCGGAGAGCTGCGCAGCCAAACGGTTCATGTATGGACTGAGCCCATTGAGCTGCACGATGTCGTCGATGCGCTGTTTCATGCGCTCCGGCGAAAGTCCGTAGATACGACCGTAGAAGCGGAGATTCTCGAGCACCGTTAAATCGTCATACAAGCTGAACTTCTGCGACATGTAGCCGATGTTTTCGCGTACGGCTTCGGCGTCTTTGCGCACGTCAATGCCTTGCACCCAGGCATCGCCGCCAGTCAGCGGCAGCAAGCCGGTCAGCATCTTGATAATGGTGGTCTTGCCGCTACCGTTCGGGCCGAGGAAGCCGAAGATTTCGCCTTTTTCCACGCGGAAGCTGATGTCGTCGACAGCGGTGAACGTGCCGAATCGGCGAACCAGATGCTGTGCAGAGATGGCAGCGCCCGTGACCGTCTGGGCTGCGTCGGTCATGGCGGTCACTTCGCTTCTTTCAGGCGAACATCGGCGGCCATGCCGGCCAGCACGCTACCTGAGGTGTCATTGATGCGGACCTTCACGCCGAAGACCTGGTGCACGCGCTCGTCTCGTGTCTGCACGTTGCGCGGCAAAAATTCCGCTTGTTGGTTGATCTGTTCCACCACGCCGTCGATGACCGCGTTCTTGGCGGAATCGACCCGGATCTCCGCCTTCTGACCCAACTTCACACGCGCGATCTCGGTCTCCGGAATGTAGATGCGTACGTAGATTTGGTCGTTCTCGAGCAGCGTAGCCACGGGCGTGTTCGGCGCGATCAAATCGCCGGGGCGAACGTCTAGGACCTCCACCGTCGCCGCACTGGGCGCCACGACTTGGCGTTCTCGGAAGCGGGCTTCGTCGTAGGCATAGGCAGCCTGCGCCAGATCCACGTCCTCGCGGCGGTTGCCGTGCTCCATTTTTTCCATGGTGGCGCGCGCTTGCTCGTAGCGTGCTTTGGCCGAGGCGATCTCTTCTGGACGATAGCCGACGTGCAGTTCATCCAACTTATGTTGGGCGTTCTGTTGTTGCGCCAGCGCCACCTTCCAGGTCGCTTCGGCGGTATCGCGTTGCTGCTTGGAGACGAGGTCTTTCAAGGACAGCGCTTCATAACGATCGAAATCCGTATGCGAGCGGATCTCCTCGGCTTTGGCTCGATCAAGGTCCGCCTGCGCGGCGTCGATGTCTTGCTGGCGATAGCCGTTTTTGCGCTGCTCGTATTCGGCGAGAGCGGCAGCGGCCGACGCGCGCGCTTCCGCAATTTCCTCGGGGCGATAACCGCGCGCAGCCTTTTCGGCGCTGGCTTTCGATTGCTCGAGTGAGGCCTGCAGTTCCATATCGTCAAAGGTGATCAGCACTTGCCCTGGCTGAACGCGATCCCCTTCCCGCACCAACACTTTGTCGATGCGCCCGCCGACTTTGGAGCCGACGCGGATGTTGCGCGCCTCCACGGTGCCGGAGCCTTGCAGTCCGTCGTCCTTATGAAACCAGCCAGCGTAAATGGCCGTGGTTGCGACCAACGCGATCAGCAGGACAATTGGAATGATGCGTTTGCGGTTCATGACGGATGACTCCCCGGGGTCAGACTCTGCCTATTGGACGACTCGCCTTCGTTGGGTGAACTAGGGCGCGGCGCCAAGCCGTGCCACAACAAATCGAATGCCGTATGGATGCGCGCCGGTAAGGAACCGTCACCGTACACCGACCACAGAAGCAGCGTGCCGAACACCATTTGCCGGAAGACGTTCGCGATATCAGAGGGCGGCAGGTCGCCGCGGATTTCGCCGCGCTGCTGTCCGAGCGCAATGAGTTCGGTCATCAGCGCGAGGGCACGGGCGTGATTCTCCCGCATCAGGTCACGCACAACGTTACCGGATAGATTGGCCTGCAGCAGCGCGCGGACGATCGAGGGATTACGCGCCGGCTCTGCAGTCATGTTCACGCCCAAGGCGCGCAAGAACGACGGCATGGGCTCCTGGTTCTGCCGCGCGAACTCGATGGCGGCCTGCAGCTTGGCCAGTTGCATGTCGCTAAACGACGCCAGCAGGTGTTCTTTGCTGGGAAAATAGTTAAAGAAGGTGCCTTTGCCGACGTCTGCGGCTTCGGTGATGTCTTCGATAGTGGTGTCGGCGAAGCCTTTGGCGGCGAAGAGGTCCAGCGCGGCGCGGAACAAGGACTCGCGTGTGGCAGCGCTGCGCCTGGCGCGGCGACTAGGTACGCCGGGGGAGGATGTAGGGAGCGGACCAGGGGAAGTCGTCACAGATAATGACCTTTGACCGTAAATGACTCCAAGTCATTATAGCGCAAAAGCCAATTTGAATGCCGACTAAAAAGACAAAGCACCCCGGAAGTGAATCCGGGGTGCTTGAAAGCAGGACTCCAATCGCCCAGCGCGAACGGCGAACTAGTTACTCGCCGCGCACTCCGGATTCGGACATGTTCTTGGGGGACCTGTGGTCCAGGTAGGAAATGAGCTTTTCGGCGGGGGCCGGAACGGGAACCGCACCGTGGAACACGATGTCCTGAGCCTTGACCTTCTGCCCGTAAAGGCGTTCATTCGCGTCGTTGTCTGGACGAACGGTGGAGCCTTCCAGCGAGATGCCGGCGAAGACACCGCGAGCGCGCGAATAGCTGAGGACTTCGGCGCGCAGGGTCACGTCAGACTCCGCGGAAGCGCTGCGGCCTACCGGGCCAGCGGCTACCGAGGCGTCGCCGCCCAGTTTCACTTTGCTGCTCAGAATGGAGTGCGCACCGCGGCCGTTCATAACCAATAGCACGAAGTCAGTGGCTTCGCCGCCGATCTGGAAGCCGAAGCTGCCGCCCTCAAGAGCCATCATTGTCGGGGCGCTCCACGGACCGGCAAAATGTTCACCAGTGCGGCAGGTCATCACGCCGCGGCCGTAGCTGCCGCCAACGATGAATGCCGCCTTGAGGACGGACGGAAACACGATGACACATTCCGTCTTGTCGATCAGATCTTGCGGAATATCGTCGGGAATATCCATGATTTCTCGCATAACGCGGCCGGCATTTTCCACGCGGTCGGCTTCTTTTTCGTCATCCCTGGCCGACGAACGGACCGGCAGCCCCAGCATCAGTACGGTAAGACCTAACGCACAAAGTATTTTCATAAACGATTCTCCTCTTCTATTTTTGTGGGCCGGATTGCATCGAAAATGGCTGGGCGGGCTACGATACGTGCTGTCCTGCACCAGAGACCAACTCACCCGCTCTGATTTTCGGACCCAGAAAACCAGTTGGGAATCGAGCGGCTACCGCTCTTCGACTATACTTTCACAGTGCGAATTGTAGGTCTCGGTCACAGATCTCGGAATACCATAAACGCGGTAGGTGCTGTACTGGCGCGCTGTACCGCGCTGTTCGCGCTGGCGGCGACTTTTTGCCCCGCGGGAGCGTTAGCGCAGGGCGGCGTTCCCAGCGCATCGCATCCCGCGTCCTCGCCCGGCCGAAATTCAGAAGCCGTGCCTTCGGCCGCCGAGAAGCGCTTTGCCGCGCGCGCGAATCAGTTGCTCGATTCCGGCATCGCGGGACAGGGCCAATGGGGCGCCCTGATCATTGATGCGGAAAGCGGTGCGATCCTTTATCAGCGCAACGCCGACAAATATTTTGTCCCGGCGTCCAACATGAAGCTGTTGACGACCGCGCTGGCGTTGGAAAAGTTGGGCGCGGACGCGCAGTTTCGCACCACCGTGGAGACAAGTGGCGTGCTGTCTCCAGACGGCACGCTGTCCAGCGACTTGGTGCTCGTTGGGCGGGGCGACCCGAACCTGTCGAATCGCAAGTTTCCATTCGCTGGCAAGGAAGAATTTGTGGGCCCACCGGAAAGCGTGCTCGCGGAACTTGCGGATGCCGTGGTGGCGCGGGGCGTTAAGGCAGTTGCGGGAGACGTGGTGGGCGACGACAGCTATTTCCCGCGCGAGCGCTATCCGAGTGGCTGGGAAGTGGACGATCTGGTGTGGGAATATGGCGCGGCGATTTCCGCGCTGGTCGTCGACGACAATACCGTCAAGCTGACGCTTGCGCCCGGTACCACGCCGGGCGATCCCGTATATGCTGAGGTTTCGCCTGCAACACCGGACTTCGTGGTGGAAAACCGCGTGGTGACTTCCGGCGTCGACGAGCATCCCGATTTGCGGCTCACGCGCGAGCCTGGCGCGGCGCTTGTAGTGGTGAGCGGAACGCTACCGGCGAAAAGCTCACCCCGAAAATTGGTGCTGGCCATTCAGGAGCCCGCACAGCACGCCGCCGCGTTGCTAAAATCGTTGCTGGAGGCGCGCGGCGTTAGTATTCACGGCGTGGCGCGTGCCAATCATGAGCCCAGCGACGCGCCCGCCGATCGGGTGGTATTGGCAGAACATAAATCCGTGCCGCTCGGCCAGTCCGTTAAGCTGGTGAACAAGATTAGCCAGAATTTGCACACGGAAATGTATTTGCGCGCCGCTGCCCGGACTGTCGGGGTGTGGAAGACGCCGGAAGAATTGGCCGCGTTCCCGGAGAATTTTTACGAGCAGGCGGGAATCGTCAAAGACGATGTGATCCAGTCGGATGGTTCCGGCTTGTCGCGGCACGATCTGGTTACGCCCCGCGCGCTCGTGGCCATGCTGCGCTACGCACAGCAAAGACCGTGGTTCGCCGCCTACTATGATTCGCTGCCGATAGCCGGCGTGGATGGCACGCTAGAAGACCGCATGAAGAACACTCCGGCGGCGGGGAGGGTACACGCCAAATCCGGCTCGCTGGAACACGTGCGCACGCGGTCGGGTTACGCTGAGACGGCTAGTGGCCGGCGACTGATTTTTTCGTTTATGGGAAATAATCAGGGCGGCAAGAGCCATGAGGCGACGGACGTACTGGACGGCTTGTGCGTGGCGATGGTGGAGGAATGGGCAGCGGTGACGCCCGCGCAAGCGATAAAGCCTGCTGCGCGGAAGCGGGGCAGAACGGCGCCGCCTGGCTTGTAAAACATGTCGCGAACAGCGGAAGACATCCTCGAGTTTGACAAGCTGCGTGAGCTGTTGCGGCTGCGCACTACGTGTGCCCCCGGGCGCCGCTCCATCGATGCGCTGCAATTCAGCCTGGACCGAGGGGCGCTGGAAGCGGAGTTCGCGCTGATTCGCGAAGCGCGGGAATGGCTGCGGGTGGGGCGTGAACTTGGTTTCGGGGCCTTGGCCGATCCGTGTGGCTGGCTTGAGAAAATCGCGGGTCTCGGCGTCGTTTTGGAAGCCAAGGAACTGCTGGACGCGGCGACGCTGCTGGAAACGGCTAGCTGGTTGCGTCAGCAATTTCGCGAAGATGCGACAAACTTTCCGCTGCTTAGCGCCCGAGCGGCCACCGTTGCTGATTTCCGCGAGCTTAATGCCGCCGTTCGCCGGTCTATTTTGCCGGGCGGCGAGATCAGCGACGATGCTTCGCCGGCCCTGCGCCGCATCCGGGCCAACATCACGCAAACGCGGGAGGCAATCCAGAAAACCCTCAAACAGATTTTGCGTTCGCGCAACGCGGAATCCGGCGAAGACTATGTTACGTTGCGCGGCGACCGGTTCGTCATCCCGGTGCGCGCGGAAAATCGCCGCAGCATTCCGGGCGTGATGCACGGCTCCAGCGCCACGGGTCAGACGGTGTTCCTCGAACCGCTGGAAACTCTGGAAACCAATAATCAATTGGTGCAATTCACGGAGGATGAATCCGTCGAGATTTTGCGTATTCTCCGCGAGCTTACGGGTCGCTTGCAAGCGGTTCGTGGTTCGCTGGTAGCGGCGGCGGAGGTTGTCGCGCATCTCGACGGCGTTATGGCGCGTGCTCGCTTTGCGCAGGATTTTGATGCCACCATGCCGGAGTTTTCGGAGGTCTCCGCAGCGGGGGCGCAAGCGGAAGCTGCGGAGTTGCGCCTGGTGCGCGCCCGGCATCCGGTGCTTGAGGATAAACTTCGTCGTGAACAGCGCGAGATTGTGGCCATGACTCTGACGCTGGGCGGGGATGAACGCGTCCTGGTGATCAGCGGACCGAACACCGGCGGAAAAACTGTGGCGCTGAAGACCACCGGCCTGGCGGCGCTTTCCGCGCAGTGCGCGATTCCCGTGGCCGCGGAACGTGCGGTTCTACCTCTTTTCGATCATGTGCTGGTCGATATCGGAGACGAACAGTCCATTGCCGCCGATCTGTCGACTTTTTCTTCGCACATGCTGAACCTGAAAGCGATCCTGGCGACGGCGACAAATCGTTCGCTGGCGCTGGTCGACGAAATGGGCACGGGCACGGCTCCGGAAGAGGGCGCGGCGCTTGCGGTGGCATTGTTGGACGAATTCCGCGAAAAGCGCTGTATCGTGTTGGCTACGACGCACCACGACCGGCTAAAGGCCTACGCTTCCACCACGCCGGGAGTGGTGAATGCGGCCGTGGAATTCGACGATGTAAACTTGCGTCCAACATATCGCTTGATGGTGGGCGTGCCGGGGGGATCGAGCGGCATCGCCATTGCACAGCGCCTGGGACTGGCCGCCTCGATTGTCGAGCGGGCGCGCTCGTTGCTGACGCCGGAGTCCCGCGAGGCTGCCGACCTTATCGCTTATCTGCACCGCAGCCGCGACGAACTGGACCGCATGACCCAGCAGATGGCGCTGGAACGCCGAGAGTTGGAAGAGGAGCGCGCCAAGCTGCGCTCCGAGTGGCTCGAGCGCCAACAACGCCGCATTCGGGAACTTGAAGCCAAGTTCGCGGAGATGCAGAAACGCTTCGAAGAAAACGTAGCGCGAGTGGTGGAAGCCGTCAAAGAGCGTGAATTGCGCACCACGCTGGAAAAAAACGCGCGGCGTAAGGTGCAAGAAGTTCGCGGCGAGGCGCGCGACGAATTAAACGCCGCCGTGGTGCAAACGATTTCGGAATCGCAGGCCGATTTGGGAGGCACGCCGGCGCGTCCGCGGGAGCTAACCGCGGACATGCTTCGCCCGGGCGCTCGCGTACAAGTCCGCGGCTTCAGCAAACCGGTGGTGCTACGGCGCATTGACGGCACCACTGCGGAAATTGAAGCTGGTCCTCTGCGCATGAAGATTGGCGCCGACGAAATTCTGTCGATAGCAGCGCCGCCGCCAAGTCAGGCGCGCGGAACCGCACCTGCTACACTGCGCAATATAACGGTTAGCGCTCCGTCAACGGGCAGTGCCACGGGTGAATTAAATGTCATCGGCATGCGTGTTGAAGAAGCCACCGAGCGGCTCGACAAATATCTCGACGAAGCCGCACTGGCCAACCAGACTCGTGTGCGCATCATCCATGGCCACGGCACCGGTGCGCTGCGCAAGGGTATTGCCGAGTTTCTGCGCGGTCATCCGCTGGTGGAGAGTTCATCGTTCGAGAGCGAAGAACACGGCGGCCGCGCCATCACCGTTGTCGAGTTGCGCAGCTAAAATAACCTCATGGCGGAAGCTGGTTCATTCGCGGATCGCGTCAAGCAGCAGGCGGACATCGTCCGCGTCGTCGGCGAATACGTGCGTCTGAAAAAGAGCGGCCAGAACTTCACCGGGCTTTGCCCTTTTCACGCGGAGAAATCTCCGTCCTTCGCGGTGCATCCCATCAAGCAGATCTATCACTGCTTTGGCTGTCAGGTCGGCGGCGACGTCTTCAAGTTCGTTATGGAAATGGAAAAGGTGGCTTTTCCAGAAGCCATTCGCATCGTTGCGGAGAAATGCGCCATTGCCGTTCCCAGCGCCCGCGAACGCTCGCCCGAGGAGCGCAAAGAAAATCAGCAGCGCGCCGCCATCCTCGAAATGCACCGCGCCGCCCAAGGTTTTTATACCAAACAGCTCGAGAGCACCGCCGAGGGCAAGGTAGCCCGCGCCTATCTGGCCGATCGCGGACTGGACGCGGCAACCATCGAGCAGTTCGGCATTGGCTACGCGCCCAGCGGCGGCGACGCCCTGCTGCGTTTGCTGCGTCCTAAATACAAAAACGACCAGTTACTCGTCGACTCCGGTCTGATTTCGCGCGACCAAAGCGGCCGGCTCTTCGATCGCTTCCGCCGCCGCATCACCTTTCCCATCGCCAATGAAGGCGGCAAAATCGTGGCCTTCGGTTGCCGCGCTCTTGGCGACGACCAGCCCAAATATCTCAACTCCCCGGAATCGCCGATCTACTCGAAGAGCAATGTTCTGTATCACCTGGATCGTGCAAAAGACGCCCTGCGCCGGCAGGATTTTGCGGTCCTGGTCGAAGGCTATGTGGACGCCATCGCCGTGGCCCGCGCCGGCATCAGCAACGTGGTCGCCAGTTGCGGCACGGCCCTGGCTGAACCGCAAATCAAACTCCTCGCCCGCTTCACCAAACGTGTCATTGTCAACTACGATCCGGACAACGCCGGCCAGACCGCCACCGAACGCTCCATCGCGCTACTGCTCGAGCAGGATTTCGAAGTTCGCGTACTCGCGCTCCCGCCGGTCGGCGACAAAAAAGCCGATCCCGACCTGTTCATCCGCGAGCGCGGCGTCGAGGAATATCGCAATCTACTCAAAGCTTCGCCGCCGTACGTCGACTATCTAATCGCCCGCGCCCGCCAGATGGATCTCTCCACCGGCGAAGGCAAGCTACGCGCGGTAAATTTTCTTTTGCCCTACGTGCAGAAAATCCCCAATCGGCTGCTGCGTTCCGAGTGGGCCACGCGCATCGCCCAGCAACTGCGCATCGACGAGCCCGTCCTGCGTGCCCAACTCAGCAAGGCCGCCACCGAGCGCCGCAGCGAATTGAAAGCCCAACCCGAAACGCTCGGCCGCGCGACCAAGCCCGTCGAGCGCCGCCTGATCCGGATGCTTGCCGACGCCGAAGACTTCAAGATCGAACTCGCGCGACGCCTCCAGCGGGAACGCCTCTACGAGGGCATGGACGCCGAACGTATCCTGGCGGCCCTGATTGCCGCGAACCTTGCGCCCGAACCCCTCGCCGCAAGCGATGTCGCCGGAACGCTCGACGATCGCGACCGCCGCCTGTTCTTTGAGGTGCTTTTTGCGGAGGAAGATCCCGCCACTTGGGAGGAAGCCGAAAGCTGTCTCGCCGCATTGCAGCGCAAACAAGTAGAACGCGCCGTGGCCGAAGTCCAGCGCGACATTGAATCCCAGCCCGCCGGTGCCAACCTGCGCGGCCTGCTCGAACGCAAGCAGGAACTGATGCGCCGTCTAGCTGCTCATTGAAGTAGCGCCCCTGGCATGCGGCTGGCACGAGGCCAACTCTACCAGCTCCTCATAAAAAAAGCTCGCTACCCGGAGGTAGCGAGCTTTAGAGAAATCTCTGAAGCTCTCTGGAAAAGCTGTTAGCGCTTCACAAGCCCGACGCAAAGGCCAAGCAGACCCATACCGGCGGCCAGCATCCCCAGCGAAGAAGGCTCAGGCACGTCTGCGCTCCAAGAGAGAGAATTGATATCCGCGGCGGAAACTCCGGTCTCGGCAAGAAAGAATACGCTCAGATCCGTCTTTGAAAGTGACGGCGGAATCGGCGTGCCACCCGAGAACGTGACGCTTACGGGCGTCCCATCTGCGAATCCATTCGGCGGGTTCGCCGGGCAACTCGGCGTCGACAAGTCCGGATCGAGCGATGCGCAGCTCACCGTGTCTCCGCCAACGATGGAGGTGGACGCTAGGAACGTGAAGGTCAACTGACTGATCGCCTGCCCGGTCAAATTGGCGAAATTTGCGCAAGCCGTGTCGCCGTTGATCTCGGACGGAGCGTAAGGGTTGTCAGCAGCATCGCACGCGCCCCACGCGAAGGTCACCGGTTGGTTGACCGAAGTGATCGGTTGGAACACATCATTCGGATCGATAAACACCGGCGTCGACGGAGGATCGAAGCTCACCTTAATGTCTTGTGCGCGCATCGCCACCGACGAAGCACAAACTAAAATAGCGATGACAACCGGTCGAAGATATCTCATAATTTTTTTTGAATCTTTCTCCACGGATTTCCTAATGCACTCAGGGTATACGAACTGGGCAGGGTGTCAACAACAAATCGCAGTACCATTGGTAACATTTTTCGGGTTTTAGTACTGATTTCAGGGGGGTTAAAGGAAAGTTAGTTTCGTTTTATTTTCGCTATAGCCGATTCCAACCAACCGGTCTCACCCCCCCAAACCACCATCCCGCCAGCGCTTCTACAGTTTCCCATATTCCAACTTAGCTTCCTTAAATATTGGGCTGGTCGCATCGGCACCCTTCCACAACACAAAAAACTCGTCGTATGATTGTTTTGCCGCCGCTTTGTCGCCTCCCAGTGCCCTTGCCCTCCCAACTTGCAGCCGAGCCAACGAACCCAGTGGAAAGTTCACCACCAGCCCGGGATGATCCAAAATCTTCTGGAACTCCACGGCTGCCTGTTGCCCCAAACCCTGCTTGAGAAATGCCAATCCCCGGACGTAGATGGGATACATGGTCGAGAATTGAAACGGCTGTGGCTGGCTAAGTTCGTATGGTGTAGCAGCTTGCAATAATTCGACCGCCTTCTTACCATCGCCTTTATCGAGCGCGATGGTCGCGCGAATGGTGGGTAACCAGTAGCCCTGAATCATGGTATCGAGTGGCGAGTCCCGGTCGAGCTTGTCGGCCAACTGTTCTGCTTTAGTCGTCTCGCCGGCACGCGCGAACGCTAGTGTAGCCATGATCTCGACGTCTCGGCCGGTGGTGAGTTCCAGGGCCGCGCTCGCCGAGCGGCGCGCCTCTGCGCTGTTTCCGAATTCGGCCTCACGTATCGCCTCTTCCGCTTGCCACGCCGCGGCGGTTTCAGGAGCATCCGCATGCTTGGCGGAATCCACGGCCCGATGGGAGAGCTCGTTGGCTTGCTGCAAACGGCCGTGGTATGCCTCCGTGTCAGATTGTAAGGAAAGCATCATGTCCTCGGCCCCTGGTTTTCCCGCGGCCCAGTCCACTTGCTCTTTCATCGCCGTGTCGTCATGTTGAAGAAACGCGAGGGCATAGCGTGCAAGCCGCAGCGTCGGACCATCGAGCTTGCGGGCCTGCGCTTGCTCCCAAGCCGCTTTAGCGTCCTCGACCCGGTTAAGCGAACAGTAGGCGCCGATCAAGTTACTGTACGCTGCGGCGCTATTTGGCTTGATTTGCAAAGAGGCGCGCATTTCCTCGATAGCTTTTTCGTACTGACCGAGAACGATGTAGTTCACTCCTAGATTGCCGTGTGGGATGTAGTCCCCAGGATAATCAAGCAGCCATTGCGAGTAGCTATGGTCGGCTTTCTCAATCTCGCCGGTAACGTAAGTGTAATAGCGGCTTTCAAAATCGAATCGTTCCCGTTCGCTGACTCGGTCCCGCAACTCGTAGGCCTTCTTATAATTCGCCATGGCCAAGCTTGTTTGTCCGAGGTTGGTATAAGCCGAGCCCATCGATGCATACGCTTGCGCAAAGTTGGGATCTAATTCCAGGGCCCGCTTGTAGAACGGCAGTGCCGCGGACTCGCCTTTTTCTCGGGAAGTTCGACGCCCGTCGGTAAATGCCTTCAGCGCTTCGAGCGAGGACGTCGTGGCTTGATCGACCGGTTTGTTGAATCGTTCCACTGACGCCAGCGATTCACCCAATTTCTGACGTAAGTCGTCGCCGGCCTTCCCCAGGGCTTTTAGGACTCGGTCGCGATTCTCAGCCTGCGCGTCGGAATTCGCCAGCACGTCGCCGTTTTGGCAATTCACGGCCTTCAGTCCGATCAAATACTGGCTACCCACACTGACGATAGATCCGGCCAGCACCGCGCGGCTGTCCGTTCGAACGCATACTTCGCGTGCAATATCAGGCGTCAGCAGTTCCGTGGGCGGTTTGTTCATCATTTTCAGAGTTGCCGTAATCTTCTGATCCGTTAGGACGTTAAGAAACGGCGACTGGCCCAGTTGGATTGTCAGCGCCTGCTTCAGGGTGTCATCAAACACCGTGTCCTGTGTGGAGTTGGAAAAGTCCGCAATCACCACGGTATCCCGGTCAGCCAGCTTGCCGGCGCCTGCCGGCCGCAGGAACCAATAAATGCCTCCGGCGATGACCAGTGTCAGGGCCACTAGCGCGGATAGCAGAATCTTCCAGGGGAATTTGGCCTTCGGCGGCAGCTCTTCCTGCGGTTCGACGTCCTCAAATTCTTCTGGCTCCTCGAAACCACGCGCGCCGACAATCTTGCTGGACGAACCGGTTCTGGCCGCAGTCTTAACGGAGCTGGTTTTGACCGCGACCCCGCCGGAGATGCGTTGACTCTTGCTCGAGGGGCGGCGCGCGCCAGGTCGGCCCGAGGACGGGACGTCTGGCGGCTCCGGACCGTCCGGTATGTTCGTAAAAGTAGAGGTTTGCCCGGTTGAATTGCGTTGCAGGCGCTTCAGTTCCGCGCGCAGTTCCGAGGCATGCTGATACCGCAGATCGCGGTCCTTCTCCAGCGCCCGGCTGATGATGTTAGCCAGCTCATCGGGCATGTCCGGGTTGTAGCGCAGCGGGGATTGCGGCGCCTTGTTCAGAATGTCCGCGAAAATGATGCCTGTGGTGTCCCCGCGAAACGGAAGTACCCCGGTGGACATCTCATAGAGCACTACCCCAAACGAGAAGATATCGCTACGGGTGTCCAGGTCCTTGCCGCGAACCTGCTCGGGAGACATGTACGCCACCGTGCCGACTGCCGTCCCCGGGCTCGTCAGATGCTCGGTATCGACCCCCATGGTCACTGTCGCATCGGACGGTGCCGAAGATCCGCTTCCGGACTGCGGCTTGATCATCTTGGCCAAGCCAAAGTCCAGAATCTTGGCGTGGCCGCGTTTGGTGATGAAAATGTTGGCCGGTTTGATGTCCCGGTGTAGGATGCCTTCGGCGTGCGCGGCGTCCAGCGCATCGGCCAAGTCGATGGAGATTTCCACGATGCGCGGCACGTCCAGGGTTCCAGCCGCGATAAGATACTTAAGTGTAACGCCTTCAAGGTGTTCCATGGCGATGAAGCGCTTGCCTTCATGCTCGCCAATTTCGTAAATGGTGCAGATGTTGGGGTGGTTGAGCGCCGAGGCCGCGCGCGCTTCCCGGCGGAAACGCTCGAGCGAAGCTGGATCCTGCGCCATCTCTTCGGGCAAGAATTTGATGGCCACAAACCGGCCGAGTTCCGTATCCTCGGCTTTATACACTACACCCATGCCTCCGCCGCCGAGCTTGTCGACAATGCGGTAGCGCGAAATCGTTTGACCGATCATGGGTGCCGCGATCGAACTCCAACAATGTCGATTCGGGTTGCCAGTCCGAACGAATCGACGCTTGTGCTTGCAGATGATATGTGGAGTACCCAGTGGGAGTCAAAGGTGTAAGGTCTTACATCACAATGCGATTTGACCGGTCAGCAAACACGCTCTCGTATCAGATCGGTACTCGGGCGGATGTACCCTTGTTCACGGGCGGAGTTCGGTTCATCTTGCGCCTCATGGAAATCGCGGCGCGAAGATGGTTCTTGTGGAGAATCGGTTCGGGCGCCCGCGAAATTCACAGTTTTCCTCGAATTAAAGTGTTGACCGAATGGCACTTAAACGTGTAGCGTAATAGGGTTTCGCGAGTATCGTTTTTGTTCCTTAAAGCATCTATATAGAAGTGTATTTCCGCTTGTTTCCGGGGCTTTGAACGCGACAGGGGCACTGGCGCGACGGGACCATGCAACGCTGGGCGCGGGGTAATGTTTTTCACCAAACTTCGGTGAGTGGAACGTGCTGCGATTCGCAGAAGGGTGCGCGAGTCTGTTCGGGTAGCCGCCACAGCCTAGCCTTGGTCACTGCCTGGCGCGTACTGGGCGGCCGGAGTGATTTTTAGATTTTTTGGGTTTTGCAGTACCGAGTTTGGGAGGATTTCGTGGCCGCAGTAGGTTTGGAAGAAAAATACGAAGCAGTCAAGCAGCTCATTGTTGTTGGCAAAGAGCGCGGCTACCTGCTGTACGACGAAGTGAACGATTCGCTTCCCGCGGAAGTACATTCCTCGGAAGAAATCGACGATCTGCTCACGACCTTCGAGCGCAACGGCATCGAGATTTACGAAGACGCCGCTTCCGCCAAGGCTGCGCGCGCCGTCGAAGTCTCCACCGAACCGGGTGAACGCGACGCCATCGGCAAGGACGATGTCCACTCGGACGAAGGCAGCAGCGAGCTGGACCTCACTCCCGGCTCTCTGGAAAAAACCAACGATCCCGTGCGCATGTACCTGCGCGAAATGGGCACCGTGCCTTTGCTCACGCGTGAAGGCGAGGTCACCATCGCCAAGCGCATCGAGCGCGGCCAGCTCGTGGTGATGAAGTCCATCACCCGCTCGCCCATCGTTATTAAAGAATTGATTGCCGTCGGCGAGGATCTGCGCCAGGGTGCGCGCTCCATCAAAGAAATCGTTATCTTTGACGATGAAGAGCTGACCGAAGAAAAAATCGCCAACAAGACCAAGCAGACCCTCAAGTACATCGAGAAGATTGCCAAGCTCTACGATCTCGCGCTCAAGCAGGCGTCCAAGCTCGACAAGACGCCGAAGGCCAAGAAAAAGCCCTACATCCGCGCCAAGTGGGAGGTCGCCCGCACCCGCGTTGAGATTTCCGTGGCCATTCGCGCCATCGAATTCAACCTTTTCGAGAAAAAGCGCCTCATTGACAAAATGCGCGGCACCGTCGAGCGCCTCCAGTCTCTCGAGCGCGAAGCCGGTCGTCTCGAACGCCGCGCCGATGTCGCCAAGGGCGACGTTGCCGCCGAGGCCCGCAAAGAGCTGCGCACGCGCCGCACGGAACTAAAAGACATCGAGGACGCCAGCGAAGTCGGCTTGACCGAGCTGAAGCGCACTCTCACTTTCATCCACCGTGGCGAAGCCGAAGCCGAACAAGCCAAGAAGGAACTCATCGAGGCTAACTTGCGCCTGGTCGTTTCCATCGCCAAGAAGTACACCAATCGCGGATTGCAGTTCCTCGACCTGATTCAGGAAGGCAACATCGGCCTGATGAAGGCCGTGGACAAGTTTGAGTGGCGCCGCGGCTACAAATTTTCCACCTATGCGACATGGTGGATTCGGCAAGCTATCACGCGCGCCATCGCCGATCAGGCCCGCACCATCCGCATCCCGGTGCACATGATCGAGACCATCAACAAACTGGTCCGCACCAGCCGCCAGTTGGTGCAAGAGCTCGGCCGCGAACCGACCAGCGAAGAAATCGCCAAGCGCATGGACATTCCGGTGTCCAAGGTGCGCAAGATCCTGAAGATTGCGCAGGAGCCTATTTCTCTCGAAACGCCCATCGGCGAAGAGGAAGATTCGCATCTCGGCGACTTCATCGAAGATAAGGCTGTAGTCTCGCCCTCTGATGCCGTCATCAACCTCAACTTGAAGGAACAGACCTCTTCGGTTCTGAAGACCCTCACGCCGCGCGAAGAGAAAGTCATCAAGATGCGCTTCGGCCTGGACGACGGCAGCGAACACACGCTGGAAGAAGTAGGCCAATCGTTCGCGGTCACCCGTGAACGTATCCGCCAGATTGAAGCGAAAGCCCTGCGCAAGCTGCGCCACCCATCTCGCTCGCGCAAACTCCGCGCCTTCCTCGAAGGCCCGTCCCGCGATTACCTCTAGAAAAATCGGCACGACTCGCGCAGTAAGACAAACGCCTCCGACAAAATCGGAGGCGTTTTCATTTTCCGAAGAACTCGATATCCATTTTTCTTCTCTTCTACCCCGTTTGGGGTACGTTCGGACGGTAGAATGGTGGGTCAGACCGATGGACGAGCGTGCAGCACCAAACATGGAGCAAGCATGACGACGGCGGTACCCGGATGACGACGACAGAAAAGATTGCAGCGATCGCACTGATACTGTTGCTGGCAGCGGCGGGATACGGATTGCTGCGCACTTCAGGACCGACGGCGGCGTTGCGCGCCGTGGATACGATATCGCCAGGCCAGATGCCGGCGGACTTGGCGGTCGATCAGACTTCGCTCGCGACGGCGCAACGGCTTGCCGCGCTGGTCACCAGCTCCGATGAAGAGCCATACGCGCTTGAGGCCATACGCATCGCCGACCATGCCGTGGATCTGCAGTTTGCCCAAGCGCTGAAAAATGCCGAGCAGCATCCGCCCGCGCTATCCGCCGAAGCCAAAGAAATCCAAGGCAAGCTGGCGGCGGCCGAGCAGGCACTGGACGCCGACAACGCCAAGATAAAAGCGCTGAGCGACGAAGATGCCAAAGCCAGCGGCGCGAAAAAAGACGCGCTGGACGATGCACTGGAACTGGCCAAAGCGCAGCAGGAATCCGATGGCAACGAAGTGGACGACGCCAAGCAGGATCTGGTTCGCGCCGGCGGCGATCCGCACGCGCGTATTCAACAGATGGCCAAGGCGCACGAAACCGCGGAGGGCAAACCTCCGAATTTTTCCGCCGTTGCTAACAACTTGCTCGAAGAACGCGGCCTGATACACCGTCTTACGCAATGGCGCATGCTGCGCGCTGAAGAACAGCAACTCGCGCAAGCGAAGGCCGATGCCGAACTGCATATCGAGCATTTGTCCACGGAACACAACGCACTCGAGACGCGCTTGCAAACGGAAACAAATACTTCGCCTGCCTCTGCGAATGGAACGGCACCGAGCGCCGCAGCCAGCGCGCCTGCTTCAGCCAGAGCAGCTCCGAAAACTGCAAAAATTGCGGCGGGTCGCCCGGTAACGCACAGCCACGACGAATCCGTATCCTTACTAAAAAGCACCAAACGTCGCGCGGTGGACCAGCAAGCCCTGGCCACCTTCGATAGACGCATCGACGATCAGAAAGACTTAGCCTCTGTTTACGACAAATGGCAGTTGTTGGTCGCCGCGAAAAAGAGAGAGGTAGAGCACAAAGGGCTCATCGGCCTCTCCATCATTCTGGCGATTCTGCTCCTAGGGCTGGTGTTTGACGGCTGGCTGGAAAAATTGCTGGGCAAGACGTCGCTGGACCGGCGCCAGGTAGAAACCTTGCGCACCGTGACGCGCGTTACGTTGCAGATTCTGGCACTGCTCTTCGTGTTGTTGGTGATTTTCGGTCGACCTACGCAGCTCGGCACATTTTTGGGTTTAGCTGGCGCAGGCTTAACCGTAGCGCTCAAGGATTTCATCGTAGGCTTTCTCGGCTGGTTCGTGCTAATGAGGAAAAATGGGATCCGGCTGGGCGATTGGGTGGAAATTAATGGCGTCACCGGCGAAGTCGTGGAACTCGGCATATTTCATAC
>Ga0181531_10000590_pt1 | contig 24066 bp, 23 predicted proteins | sample PEATcosm2014_Bin_38_FD_119743 | JGI IMG/M metagenome (GOLD analysis project Ga0181531, IMG submission 119743) | Peatland microbial communities from MTU Mesocosm Facility, Houghton, MI, USA - PEATcosm2014_Bin11_10_metaG | ecosystem: Environmental > Terrestrial > Soil > Wetlands > Peat | place...
ACCGAGTAGACCTTCTTCTCGAGGGTCTGGTAGTTCTGCGCCAAGTAGGCCGCGGCCATGGCCTGGTTCGCGAACGACATGTCCATGACCGCAGCCGGATGGCCTTCGCCGGCGGCGAGGTTGATCAGGCGGCCCTGACCGAGCACGCGGACCGTGCGGCCGTTGGTGAGCGCATAGGCTTCGACGAACTCGCGCGGCGTCGTCTTGCCGGTCGAGAGCGCTTCCAGCGCGTCCAGGTCGAGCTCGTCGTTGAAGTGGCCCGAGTTGCAGACGATCGCGCCGTTCTTCATCACCTCGAAGTGCTCTTTGCGGATCACGTGGAAGTTGCCCGTGACGGTGATGAAGACATCGCCGATCTTGGCGGCTTGCGCCATCGGCAGCACTTCGAAGCCGTCCATGTTCGCTTCGAGCGCCTTGCGCGGATCGATCTCGGTAACGACGACATGGGCGCCCAGGCCCTTGGCGCGCGAGGCGACGCCGCGACCGCACCAGCCGTAGCCGACCACCACGACGGTCGAGCCGGCGATCAGGACATTGGTCGCGCGGATGACGCCGTCGAGCGTCGACTGGCCGGTGCCGTAGCGGTTGTCGAACATGTGCTTGGTGAGCGCGTCGTTGACGGCGATGACCGGGTACGGCAGCACGCCGTCCTTCTCCATCGCGTGCAGCCGAATGACGCCCGTCGTCGTCTCTTCGCAGCCGCCGATCATGTCTTTCAGCAGGTGGTTGTGCTTGGTGTAGATCGTGGTGACCAGATCGCAGCCATCGTCCATCGACATCTGCGGCTTCGCCGCGATGACGGCCTCGATGTGGCTGTAGTAGGTCTTCTCGTCTTCACCCTTGATGGCGAAGGTCGGGATCTCGTAGTGGTGGGCGAGCGCCGCGGCGACGTCGTCCTGGGTCGAGAGCGGGTTCGAGGCGCATAGCGCGATGTCGGCGCCGCCGGCCTTGAGGGCCAGCATGAGGTTTGCGGTCTCGGTGGTGACGTGCAGGCATGCGCCGATGCGCACGCCGGCCAGCGGTTTCGTCTTGGCGAAGCGGTCGCGGATCTGCGCGAGCACGGGCATGAACGACGCGGCCCATTCGATGCGCGATTTGCCGGCATCGGCCAAAGCAAGATCACGCACGTCCCCGCGCGCCTTCTCGAGAGTAGGCAAGGAAGCACTCCTATGGTTTGGTAGGTTGTGGCGTGCGACCGTGCTTGTTGAAACCAGCTCTACCGGCGCGACCGAACCCCATTCGCCGCGAGGCGTCGGGGGCTCATGCCTGGTAGACCGCCGCGTGGTCGGAATCGATGCATATCTGGACGAGCTCGCCTCGGCTGCGCCGACGCCGGGCGGCGGCAGCGCGGCGATGCTGGTGGCGGCCTGCGGCGCCGCACTGTGCGCCATGGTCGCGCGGATCACCGCCGGGAGCCCCAAACACACCGCGGTCCGCGCGCGGGCCGAGGCGTTGGCGGACGACGCCGATGCCCTGCGCGAGCGGTTCGGCGCGGCCCGGCTCCTCGACGAGGCTGCCTACGGTGAGGTCGTCGCCGCCCAGGCGCTGCCGCGCGGCAGCGAGGGCGAAAAGGCGGCTCGCACCCGCGCCCTCCAGACCGCGTTGGTCCGTGCCGCCGAAGCGCCGCTCACCGCGGCCGGCCTGTGCGCCGAAGGGATTGCGCTCGTCGAGCGCGCCGTCGAGCTCGAGAACCCGCATCTGATCAGCGACGTGGAGTGCGCGCTGCACTTCCTGCGCGCCGCCCAGGCCGCGTGCGTGGCGAACGTGCGGATCAACCACCGGTATATCCGTGATGCCGCGATCGTGCAGGCGCAAGACGAACGGTTGACCGCGCTGGTCACGGCGATGCACGGGACCGCCGAGCGCGTCCTGGCGGCGCTCGCTTAAAGGTCCCCCGTGGCACGGGGCGTAGAGTCGGAGCCAATCCTCCTGGTTCTTCCGTAAGGACTGGCTACGTGCTGGAACGAGTCAAACCGCTCGATCGCATCCTCGCCGAGGGGAGCGACGAGAAACACGGCCTCAAACGCAGTCTCGGCCCTTGGTCGCTGACCGCGATGGGGATCGGCGCCATCATCGGCACCGGCATCTTCGTGCTCACCGGGGTGGCCTCGGCGACCCGCGCGGGCCCGGCCATCACGATCTCGTTCGTCGTCGCCGGCATCGTCAGCGCCCTCGCCGCTCTGTGCTACTCCGAGGTGGCCAGCAAGATCCCGATCTCGGGCAGCGCCTACACCTATGCGTACACGAGCTTCGGTGAGCTGATCGCCTGGATCATCGGCTGGGACCTGATCCTCGAGTACGGCCTGGGCGCAGCGACGGTCAGTATCGGGTGGTCGGGTTACTTCGTCAACCTGCTGCAGAGCATCGGTCTCTCGCTTCCGCCAGCGTGGACGCACGCGCCGTTCGGCGCCACCCCCGGGCACATGAACGTTCCGGCCTTCATCATCATCCTCATCATGACCGCACTGCTCGCACGCGGAACGCGTGAATCGGGGCTGGTCAACAACGTGATCGTGGCGGTGAAGATCGTCGTCGTCCTGTTCTTCCTCGCGGTGGGCATCGGGCACATCAACGCGGCGAACTACCACCTGCCGGCCGGTCCACTGACGGGCCTGGGCGGCTATTTCCCGTTCGGCTGGACCGGCGTGTTCGGCGGCGCCGCGTTCATCTTCTTCGCCTACATCGGTTTCGACGCCGTCTCGACGACGGCCGAGGAGGCGAAGAACCCGAGTCGCGATCTGCCGTTCGGCATCATCGCGAGCTTGCTGGTCTGCACGGTGCTCTACATCGCGGTCGTCGCCGTGCTCAACGGGATGGTGCCGTTCAACGAACTCGGCGTCGCTTCGCCGGTGGCCTTCGCGATGATCCACGCCGGCCTGCCGTGGGCGGCGTTCATCATCTCATTGGGCGCGATCGCGGGACTCACAACGGTGTTGCTGGTCATGATGTTCGGCCAGAGCCGCATCATCTTCGCGATGGGGCGCGACAAACTGCTCCCGCCGATCTTCAACGCGGTCCACCCGACGTTCCGCACACCGTTCTTTTCGACGATCTTCTTCGGCGTGCTGATCGCCTTCGTTGCGGCGTTCACCGACATCAACACCGTCGGCTCGCTGACGAACATGGGGACGCTGTTCGCGTTCATCCTCACCTCGCTGGCGATCCCCGTGCTGCGCAGACGGTATCCGCAGTTGCGCGGTGCGTTCACGGTGCCGGGCGGGCCTTACCTGATCCCGGTGCTCTCCGCGGTGGCGGCGTTCGGGCTCATCCTGTTCCTGAAAGTCGGCAGCCCCGCGATCTGGGGATTCTTCCCCCAGCCGTGGCTGGGCTTCATCGTGTGGCTGATCGTCGGGCTCGTCCTGTACTACAGCTACGGCCGCAGCCACAGCACGGTCGGCAAAGACGCCTGACGCGCCCGCCGCCGGCGCGCAGCGTCAGCTGCGGGCCGGCTCGGCGGCGCCGTTGCGACCACCGCTGATGGTCGGCGTTGCGAGCGTTCCGTCGGGCGGCGAGGTGTCGCGCTGCCCGAGGATCGCCAAGCCGGCGAGGAGGCCGCCTGCGAGCGCGAGCGTCTCGAGCAGCGGATGGTGCAGGCGGTCGTGCAGGCCGAGCGCGCGGTCGAGGGAGAGTGCGCCGTAGCCGCGCGAGGCGAGGGCCAGCGCAACCGCCGCGTACATGACGTTGAGCTCGACGCCGTTCTTCTGCGCGAAGTAGCCGTTCTTCGCGTGCACGCTCTGCGCGGCGACGAGCATCGTCGAGAGCAGGCCGGCCGGCCCGAGCGGTCCACCCAACCCGAGCAGGATCAGCAGGCCTGAGCCGATCTCGGTGGTCGCCGCCGCCGAGGCGAACTGCGCGCCCGGCCGGAAGCCGAGCGACTCGAAGAAGCCGGCGGCTTTGTCGGGTCCTGGGCCTTCGAACCAACCGAAGGCCTTCTGCGCGCCGTGCGAGGCGATGCTGCCGCCCACCGCAACGCGCACGGCCAACAGCGCGAGATCGTTGATCATGGAAACCTCCGCGGACTGCCGTCTATTCGACGGCGGCCGGATCGCCCGACGCGTCCTCGATCTGGGTGATGCGCTCGGCGCCGTGGATCATCACACTGGCCTTGTCCCCACCTTCGCGCACCGCGGCGGAGACGACGGCGTAGTGGGCGTGCCCGTGGCCGTGCGCGTCGTCGGCGTGCAGCGTACCGGCCAGCACTTGGCCGTCGTCGAGGGTGAGGCGAACGGGCTTGCCCACCCAGGGCTTGACTTCGGCGTCGGTCATGAATGCGTGCTCCTCGTCGGAATGGTGCGATGGCGGAAGGCCGGACGCGTGGTGTTCCCGCCGGACCATCCCCATCCTACCGCCCGACCCGCTCTGGTACACTGACCGCACCGATGGCACGCGTGCTCCTCCCACTTCCCGACCGCGACGCCGATCCGACCGAAGTCGCGGTTACCTGGCAAGTGCTCACCGGCGCCGGCCATGACGTCGTCTTCGCGACGGAGACCGGCGCGCCGGCAGTTGCCGACGAGATCATGCGTAGCGGCCGTGGCCTGCTGCTGCTGGGGCGAGTCCTGGCGGCGAACGCCGACGCCCGCGCCGCGTACGACGCGCTCGCGCACGCGCCGGCTTTTCGCCTGCCGCTGCGCTGGGATCAGCTCGATGCCGCGGCGTACGACGCGCTCTTCCTGCCGGGTGGTCATCGCGCGCGCGGGATGCGTGCCTACCTCGAGAGTCCCGTCTTGCAGCGACTGGTCGTCGCCTTCTTCGCGGCGGCGAAACCCGTCGGCGCGATCTGTCACGGCGTCCTGCTCGCCGCTCGCAGCGTCGATCCGCAGAGCGGACGATCGGTCTTGTTCGGCCGGCGCACGACCGCGCTGACCTGGCAGCTCGAGCGCGCCGCGTGGCGGCTGGGCCGCATCGTGCGTTTCTGGGACCCTTCCTATTATCGCACCTACGCCGAGTCGCCGGGCGAACCGCCGGGCTTCATGAGCGTGCAGGCCGAGGTGACGCGCGCGCTCGCCCAGCCGGGCGACTTTCGCGACGTCCCGCGCGACGATCCGACGTACCGGCGCAAGACCAGTGGGCTCGCCCGCGACACGCTCGCCGATGCCACGCCGGCGTTCGTCGTGCGCGACGGCAGCTATTGCTCGGCGCGTTGGCCGGGCGACGTCCACACGCTGGCCCGCACCTTCGACGAGATGCTACGCGACTAGGTCGAGGAACGGGCGAATGTCGTCGGGTGCGACGTCCATCCCGACCCCGCGCGGATTCCAGCGCGGATCGTGGAAGTCCGAACCCGCCGTCATCACCAAGCCCAGCCGCGCGGCCTGCGCGCGGTAGTACGCAACCTGGGCGGCCGTGTGCGTCGGATAGAAGACTTCGAGCCCGCGCAAGCCGTGCGCGGCCATCTCGTCGACGATCGCCTCGTCGCGCAGGCGCCCCGGGTGCGCCAGCACCGGGACGCCGCCGCTCGCGAGCACGGCCTCGACGGCGGCGTGCGGCGTGACGTGCGTAGAAGGAACGTAGCCCGGCCGGCCGTGCGAGAGCAATTCGTCGAACGCTGCTTGCACGTCGCGCACGACGCCGGCGCGCACGAGCGCTTTCGCAACGTGCGGTCGTCCCAGCGCGTGACCGCCGCCGGATTCGGCGAGCACCGCGTGCATCGTGATCGGATAGCCGGCTGCGATCAGCGCCGCGACCATCCGCTCGATCCGTGCCCGGCGGTGGTCGCGGTTACGCGCGATCATCTCGCCCAGGGGCGAGGGGGCGGTGGGGATGTTATAGCCCAAAATGTGGACGTCGTTGCCGTCCCACGTCGTGTTGATCTCGATTCCGGTGACGACGTGGACGCCGGCGATGTCCAGGCCTTCATAGGCGCGGACCGTGTCGTGGTCGGTGATCGAGAACCAGCCGACGCCGCGCGCGCGCATCCGCGCGACCAGGTCCGCAGGCGGCAAGGTCCCGTCGCTCTCGCTGGTGTGCGAGTGGAAGTCGACCGTCAAGCGCCGGGGTCGGTCGGCGGCGGGGGCGCCTCGACGATGGCGCGGCGTTCGACCAGCAGCCGGATCGCGGTGCGAACGTTGCCGTCGATCTCGACTTCGGTGAACTCCGGCACGCAGGTGAGGTCGATGCCGCCGGCGCGCAAGTAGGAGCGTGCGATCGCGATCGCCTTGATCGCTTGGTTGGTCGCGCCGGCACCGATCGCTTGAAGTTCAGCGTGCGGCTTCTCTCGGAGCACGCCTGCCAGGGCACCGGCGACGGAGTTGGGGTTCGATTGTGCAGAGACTTTGAGGACACCGGACGCGGGTGCCCTCTGGGGCTCGATCATGCCAGGCCTCGAAGATTGATGCGTTTGATGTCGAGCGCGCGTCCCGTCTCGACGTCCACCGTCACGACGGCCGCGCAAAACTGGCGTGTACCCGTTTTCTGCACGGCGAATCGTTCCGAGACTGTTTTGGTGAACCGCTCGAGCACCGGGCCCGCCTCCATCCCGATGATGCCCTCCGAAGGCCCGGTCATCCCAACATCGGTGAGGTAGGCGGTCCCCCCGGGGAAGATCTGCTCGTCCGAGGTCTGCACGTGGGTGTGGGTGCCGAAGACGAGCGAGACCGAACCGTCCAGGAATCGCCCCAGCGCCATCTTCTCCGAGGTTGCCTCGGCGTGGACGTCGAGGACGATGACCTTCGTGCGCGCCCGCAGCTCGTCGGCCAAGGTCCGGGCGACCGGGAACGGATCGTCGACGGTCGGCATGAAGACCCGCCCCATCACGTTGAGCACGCCGACCGTCACGCCGTTGGCGGCGGCGAAGGTCCCTGCTCCGCGGCCCGGGAGCGAGGACGGATAGTTGGCCGGGCGCAGGATGCGATCGGTCTCGTCGAGCTCGCTGCGAAACTCGCGCTTGTCCCAGATGTGGTTGCCGGAGGTGATGAAGTCGACGCCGGCCGCGAACATCTCCTCGGCCGTCTGCGTCGTCAGGCCGAAGCCGCCGGCGGCGTTCTCGCCGTTGGCGATGACCGCGTCGACGTGGTACTGCTCGCGCGCGAGCGGGAGGTGCTTTGCCAGGACGTCACGGCCGGGCGACCCCATGACGTCGCCAACGACCAGGATGGTGACCGAACTCGGTGTTACGATCGGGCCCTTGCTTTCGTACGTTTGCGGGCGTGCGCGAAGTAGACGAGCACGCGCTGTTCTTCTCGAAACCCGACCAGCCGCTGCCGTTGCGCCGGATCGCGCAGCGCTTCGAGCGCGACCTCGACCACTTCCTCGCGGGTCGCCGGATCGTCGTCGACGCTCGCGGCACCGTCGCAGACCAGCCGCTCGCCGAAGGCCGCCGCGAACAGGGCGACGACCAGCTCGAGCTCCTCGCGCGCGAACGTCGCCGCGTCGCGGGTCACGTGGACGAAGGTCACCGCGTCACGGTCGGCGGTCACCGCGATCGTCCCGGGCTGCTCGCCGCGCAGGTCGAACAGCGCGCGGATGTGCTCGGCCACCTCGTCGCCGAACGCGCGCATCCGCGCGCGGTCGAGCCGCTCGCGAACGGCGAACGAGAGCGTCACCGAGGCGTCCGTCGGGTTCGATCGGACGCTGTGGATCTCCGGATAACGGACCAGCAACGCCACGACACGGTTGACCGTGTCGGCGGAATCGAAGGAGGGGGGACGGACGGTGTACATCTCTGCTCTCGGGCGGCCTAGCGTGGGGGGACGATGTTTCGGACCCCCAGACGGGGGCCACCTGCGCCGGGGCGCATCCCTCGTCTGCGCCGGACCGGCCGGGTGACGAGTACCCCCAGGAACGCCCCCGGCGAGGCGACGGTGGCGCCGGCGGTGTATACAGGGGCACCATGAGGCGCTGGCTGACGGTCGTAGGCCTGGCAGCTGCCGTGGTCCCGAGCGCGACCTTGGTCCATATCCTGGCCGAGGCAAGCGCGTTGGGGTCCGGCGCGCTGACGCCCGCGTTCGTCCTGCGCCACGTGTACCTCGGGTTGCTGGTGGTGGCCAGCCTGGCCGCCTTCGTTCGCACCGTCGGCCTGGGCCGGCCGCGAGCCGAACTGCGCCGCCGGGTGGCCCTCTTGCGGAGTCTCGTCCGCGGACCCCACCGCGCCACCGCGGTCGCCGCGCTGGTGGCCGCCCATCTGGGCTTCTTCGTCCTGACCCAACTCGGCGAGGGCGTCCCGCTGCTCGGCGGCGACGTCATGCTGGGCCTGCTCCTGGGCCTGATCGGCTCGCTGCTCGCCGCGCTGACGATCGCCTTCCTCGGCCGCACCCTGGTCGACCTCGCAATTCGGACGTTGAGCTGGCGCCAGCCGCCGGCCGCTCCCGCGCGCCGCCCGCACCGGCGGGTTGCGCCACCGCGCGCAGCCGCGCGCGTCTTCAGCCTGTTCGTCCCGAATCGGCCGCCCCCGTTTCCATCCCTGACCTGACGCAACAAAACTCGTCCTAGAAAGGGATAGAAACGGTGTTCACCCCACGGAACGCCTCGCGCATGACGCGGGCGTTCTTCCTGGCTTTTTCGCTCATCGTGTCGACGGCGGCTCCCGCCTTCGCTCAGGCGCTCACGTACCTCTCGGGGACCGTGAGCGCAAACGGCAAGCCGGTCGCCGATGCGACCGTCACCGCCGTCGGCAACAACCTCAACCTCCACACCACCACCAATGCGCAGGGGCGCTTCAGCTTCACGGCGATCCCGTTCGGCGTCTACGACGTGGCGGCCAGCGCGCCGGCCGGTACCGCGATCTTGCACGTCGAGGTCGGCACCGCCGGCAGCGACGTGACGATGACGCTGAGCGCGCTGCGGACGATCGGGCGCACGACCGTCGGCGCGCACCCGCCGCTGGGCGGCTCCGGCACCGACCTCACGCTACCGCAGAGTGTGCTGACCGAATCGCCCGCGGCCGGCAGCTTGCCGGCGATCCTGCTGCAATTGCCCGGCGCGGCGCGCGGCGCCAACGGCGTCGTGCACATCAACGGCGACCACGGCGACGTAAACTACGTCGTCGACGGTGTCCAGATCCCGCAGGAGCTCAACCGCAACATCGGCAGCGAGTTCGACCCCAACGACGTCGCCAACATCGAAGTCCTCAGCGGCGCATATCCGGCCGAGTACGGCGAGCGCTTCGCCGAGGTCGTCAACGTCAACACGCGGACCGGCTCGGGCCCACCCGGCTTCACCGGCGACCTCGACTACGGCTCGTACGCGCTCAAGGACGGCACGCTCGGCTATCACACGCCGATCGGCAGCGGCAACCTCGAGTTCGCGGTACGCAGCGAGAGCGGCGACCACGGCCTCGATCCACCGGACTTCGACTCGCCGCACGACAGCTTCAGCAACGAGAACCAGTTCCTGCGCTACACGCAGCCGTTCGGCAAGGACTTCCTCAACCTGACGGTCAGCCACTCGTACCAGACCTACCAGATTCCCAATGACGTCGCGAACGGCGAACCGGCCGACACCGACGACCTCGAGACGCAAGACGACCTCTTCACCTCGCTGCAGATCCGCGCGCCGGTCGGTGCGCTGGGTTCGCTCTCGTTCGGGCCGTTCTACAAACGCTCGCACATCGTGGACTTCGGCGACCCGGCCAACGACTTCGCCTACGGCGAGGCGCTCAACGTGGCCGCCGGCGGTGCGCCGACCGACTGCGCCAGCGCGCTGCTCCCGGGCGGGGCGCCCAATCCGGCGGTGAACTACGTCAACGGCACCTGCGGATACTCGCTCTTCGGGGACCGCACCGCAATCGACGTCGGCGGCAACCTCAACTACGACAACCGCAGCCCCAAGCACGACGTGCGGTTCGGCGCCGACTACGACGCGACGCACGTCGACAAGGACTACGCGGTGACGCTCCAGCCCGGCAACTTCCTGGCGCCGATCTTCGCTCCCGCAACGCCCGACGCGGCATACACGGTCGTCGACGACACGCCCAACGTCGGGCACCTCGCCGTCGCCTACCTGCAGGACGCCTGGCGGATGAGCCCGCTCTGGGAAACCGACTACGGCGTGCGTCAGGACGAGTTCAGCGTCTTCTCGACCACCTTCGACCGCGGCTTCGCCCAGACCAGCCCGCGCCTCAAGCTGGTACGGTACTTCGGTGATCGCGCCAGCGTCTACGCGTTCTGGGGCCGCTACTTCACGCCGTTCTCGCTCGAGAACGTCGGACCGGTTGCAGCCTACGAGTTGAACCTCCCGACCGGCCTGCCGCCGGCGGCGTTCGACCTCAAGCCCGAGCGCGACTCGACCTACGAGATCGGCGGTCATCTCCCGATCGGACGCGGCGACTTGGGCTTGCGGGCGATGCAGAAAGACGCGACCGACTTGATCGACGACACCGAAGTCGGCGTCACCAACCTGCACCAGGACATCAACTACGCCTTGGGACGCATCGCCACCCAATCGGCCTACTACCAATACCCGCTGGCGGCGGCCGGTCGCGTGTACGCCTCGGCGACGCACACCTACTCGGTGAACAAGGACTGCGAGACGCAACTGCTCGCGCCGTGCTTCCCCGAAGTCGTCAACGGTAGCCCCGATTGGGAGCCGGCCGACCACGACCAGCGGGTCGACGTCAACGCCGGGATCATCCGCAACGACGGCCGCGGTGGTTGGTGGTCGGCCGACGGCGAGTACGGCAGCGGCCTCTCGACCTCGCTCGATCCCAACGGCGGCATCACCTGCGCCGGGCCGGACTATCTCGAGAACATCGGCGGCCCGTGCAAACGCACGCCGCACACGATCTTCGACGTCGAGCGCGGCGTCGCACTCGGGAACAACCTGACGCTGATCATGCGGATCTCGAACCTGCTCAACGATCGCTACATGGTCACGTATCTGAACGCACAGGGCAACCACTGGGCGCCCCCCCGTGAGTTCTCCATCGGCCTGCGCTTCGGCAAATAACGCACCGCGAACGGTGCGCGGTGCTTTAGGCGCCGCGCACCAGTCGCAGCGAGGGCGGGGTCGGGGGCAGCCCCCGCATCAGCTGGTCGAAGGCGACCGGCCGGCCGAAGCGATAGCCCTGCGCTTCGCTGCACCCCAGCGCGGTGACGAATTCGATCTGCGCGTCGGTCTCGATGCCTTCCGCGGTCACGCTCAGGCCCAGCGCCTTGGCGACGCTGACGATCGACCCGACGATCGCCTGATCGTAGGCGTCGTCGGCCAGGTCGGCGATGAACGCGCGGTCGATCTTCAAGCCCGTCACCGGCAGACGCTTGAGGTACGCGAGCGAACTGTACCCGGTCCCGAAATCGTCAACTTCGATACGCAAGCCGATCGCGCACAGACGCCGCAGCGCCGGCACGACGGTGTCGTCGAGCGCGACGTGCTCCGTCACTTCGAGGGTGAGCGCGTCGGGGGTGAGTTCGAGTTCGGTCAACGTGGCGGCGACGACGTCGGGCAGATCGGCCTCGCGCAGGTCGCGCGGCGAGAGGTTGACCGCCACGCGGAAGGTCGGATGCGTCTTGCGGATCGTCGCCACGGCCTTGCACGCTTCGCGCAGCATCCAACGATCGATCGCGACGATCGCCCCGGTCTCTTCGGCGATCGGAATGAACGTGCCCGGCTCGACCAAGCCGCGGGTGCGGTGGTTCCAGCGGATCAGCGCTTCGCAGCCGGTGATTTTCTTGGTCGCCAGGTCGACGATCGGCTGGAAGAGGACCCGCAGCTCCTCGCGCCCGAGCGCGTGCCAGAGATCGTTCTCGAGCGCGAGCCGCTCCGAGGCCGCCGCCTCGATCGTGGCGTCGTAGATCGCGTGACGGTTGCCGCCGCGCGCCTTGGCGCGGTACATCGCGGCGTCGGCGTGCGCGACGATCGCCTCGGCGGTGCGGCCGTGATCGGGGAAGATCGCAGCGCCGACGCTGGCGGTGACGAACAGCTCGCGGCCGAGGACGTTGAGCGGCGTCTTGAGGACGCGCAAAATGCGCTGCGCGGTCGAATCGGCGTCACCGGCGTCGACGACCGAAGGGACCAGCACGATGAACTCATCGCCGCCGGGACGCGCGATCACGTCGCGCGGGTGCAGTGCCTCGCGCAGCCGGCCCGCGACCTCGCGCAGGACCGCGTCGCCCACGCCGTGGCCGAGGGTGTCGTTGATGGTCTTGAAGCGGTCGAGGTCGACGTAGAGCAGCGCGAAGCGGCGGTCGTCCAGACTCGCCGTCTCGAGCGCGGCGTTGAGGCGCTGCTCGAGCGAGAGCCGGTTCGGCAGGCCGGTCAGCCGGTCGCGGTGCGCGCTCTCGAAGAGCTGCTGCTGCGTGCGTTTGAGTTCGGTGATGTCGAGCGAGACGCCGACGGCGCCCAGCACGCGCTTCTCGCTGTCGCGCAGCGGCTCGAGGTGGTGCCGCAGCCAGCGTTCGCCGCGCGCGGTCACGATACGAACCGACTCGCCGCTGAAGACCTCCTCGAGCACGTGCTCGGAGAGCAGCACGTCGCACGGCTGCCCGACCATCTTCTCCGGGTCCAGCTCCAGCTCGCCGAGCGCACCGCCGGCGACGGCGGTGAAGCGCGCATCCCGATCGGTCGTCCACAGGACCGCGTCGACGTTCTGCGTCACCAAGCGCATGCGCTGTTCGTTCTCGCGCAGCTGCGTCTCGGCGCGCATGCGCTCGGTGACGTCGCGCAGTTGGATCAACGTCTCGGTGGCGGCCGGCTTGATGCGCACCTCGACCCACGAACGGGTCGACGGAAAGCTGTGGATGCTCTCGACGACGTTGCCGGTGCGCCGCGCGTAACGGATGTCGGGGACCAGCTCCGAGCCGAGCGGATCGACGACCGTATCGAGCGTCTCGCCGACCAAGCTGCCGGCGATCGCGCGCAGGAGCCGCTCCGCTTCCTCGTTGACGTGGGTGATGCGCATCCCTTCGTCGACGATGTAGAGCCCGTCGCCGACCGTCTCGAGCACGTTGAAGCGGCGTTCGACCGCGTCGGCCGCCTCGGCGCGCGCCGCGCGCACGACCATCAGCATCCGCGCCGCCCACACACCCCCACCCACCAAGACCAACGCCAGCAGGATCGCGAGCGCGACGATCATGCCAACCCTCGCACCTGCGCGACGTCGAGCAGCTCACCGCGCGAGCGCACGTCGAAGGCCGCGTAGACTTCGCTGACCTGTCGCTCGATGGTGTAGAGGCTGCGGCTGAAGCGTTTGGAGAGTTCGGCCAACTCGGCGCCGCCGACCAGCGCCCGCGCCAACTGCCGCTGAAACGGCGAGAGTGCCTTCGGCATCGCGGCTTCGCGAGCGACGACGTCGTCGGCAAACGTCGCCAGCGGGCAGTTCGGATAGCGTTTCGCGTGCGAAATCGACGCATCGCGCCAGCGCTGCTCTCCCGTCGCTTCGAATAACATCCCGGCGGCCAGCGTCGATCGGAATTCGTAGCCGACGGCCGCAAATTTATCGTACGCGCTCGTGATGGCCGGTATCGCGACGTCGGCGCGACCCTGCGTAAGGTCGATGAGCCCCTGCGCATACCGGACGAACGCCCAAGAGCGCGGATCCTTCGCCATACTCAGCATGGGATCGAGCGCATCCGCCCCGCCGATTGATCCGTAGATCGCAGCGTACCGCTGCGCGCGCACCGCATCGACCCGCGCGAGCAGCGTTGCGAGAACCGGCAGGACGGCGCGCTCTTCTCCGACGGCGGATTCCCAACGCACGTCGCGTGCAAGGCGGTCGGCTTCGGCGAGCTCGTCGAGGGACCAGGCCTCGTTGCGCGCGATTCGCGCGACGTAGGCGCGATCGAGGTGCGCCATGACCTGCCACGGGACCGACGGCGCGACGGTGCGCGCGTCCTTGAATGCCCACTGCGCCTGCCCGGGCTGCCCGCGCATAAAGGCGTCCCAGCCGAAGAAGCGCAGCGCTCCGAACTGCTCGGTCGCCAGATGCGGCGTCCACGCCAGCGCGTCGGCCGCAGTGCGCGCGACCGTCACGCCCTGGCCATCCGCTGTCTCGAACGCGACGACGGCCAGCGTGTAGATGGTCCTAGCGCGAAGGTGCGCGTCGAGCGGTTCACCTCCGCTCGGCTGGACTGCGAGCGCGGCCCGGCATTCGACGATCTGTCCAAGGAAGTCGCCGGCGATCGCGTGATACCAACCGCGGATATTGTGGGTGAGCGCGATGTAGTTCGGGTCGGGGTGTGAAAAGGCGATCGCGAACTCAGGCGCGGCAAGATCGCCTTCGCGTCGGAGGTAACCACGCCGCAGCAGGTGGTACGCCAGCGTCTGCTCGCCGTTGGGCACTGCAACCGCAAGCGCACGGGCAGACACGTAGCACGCATCTCCGGCGTCGAAGTCGTTGAGGCGATAGTGCGCCTGCGCGACGGCGAGCGCGCGGCCGAAGCGTCCCTCGTCCGAGACGAACAAATCGTCTACGCCGGCCAGGTACTCGAGCGCTGCCACCTGATCGGTGCGCCCGAGGACCTCGGCCTTGACGAGAATCGCCTGCTCGGCGTAGGGCTCGGGCCAGTCCTCGCATCGGCTCGTCAGAGAAAGGGCAGCATCGTACCAGGCCGCGCGCACTGCGAGTCGTGCGTCGCGGACCGTATCTGCAGCCTTCTCTGCGTCGATGCTTCCCTGCACCAGTGCTCCCCTCGGCCGCTCTAGTCGATGAGCGTTCCGATGGTGAGTTGGTCTGAAGGCGCGAGGTCGATGGGGACCGACGGCCCGGCGCCTGGATCGTCGCCGCTCGCGGTGATCGTGTTCCCACTTGCACTCGTGTACGAGTTGACGACAGATATCGTATACGCGGCGGCGCCCAAAGCGTGCAGCGTGAACGAACCGTCGGACGCCGTCACCGTCGTGTTGTCCACGTTGCCGTCGGCGTCGGTCGCGAGCACCGTCGCGCCCACCACGGGACCGCCGGACCGGTTCACAACCGCGCCGCTCACGCTCGAAGGCTGCGTCGCTGCCGCAAGGTTGGCCGTCACGTACGCGACGCCGTTCTTGATCGAGACCGATTCGAGGACGTTGAAATCGACTGCGACGTCAGTGGTGTTACCAGACGAAGCATTGATGCTCACGCCGGCGGAGAGTGCGTAGAGTAGCGGACCACCGCCCGTGACGTCCTCGGTACTGCGGGTGGCGGCGGCGCCTGCGCGCGAACTGCGACGCGAACTCGACCAGCCCCAGCGACCCTTGCCGCTCCGGAAGACCATTGGATACGCGTTGCCTTGGTTGTCGACCACGTCCGATTGCGATGGATCGACCAGGAGTTCGATCGAGCTGTACGACCCGGCCGGCAGTTGGCCTTGGATCGCGTCGGCGACCTGCTGAAGCTGCAGCAGGTTCACGACCTGCGGGCGCGAGTAGGACACGAGCGGATACGCGGTGCCGCCGGCGACGACGTTCACCCCGTCTATCGCAACATTCACTTGCGCATTCGGGCCGAGTTCCATCGGCGCGTCGAAGAGATCGACGACGACGGTCGCCAACAGGCCGAGCAGTGGCCCCCCGCCCGTAACGTCCTGCGTGTGGCGGGCGGCCGACTGCGTGTCGGCGAGCGTCGGTGAGACGCTGGACGTGCCCGAGGGCGCACTACAAGCCGACCCTCCTATAAGGGCGACGAGTGCGAGGGCAGAGAGAACGCGGTTCATAAGGGCCCCGATCGGAGACGGCGCCAGCGGCTTGAGCCGACGACGAGAGCCTCTCCCCGATGCCGAGGAGTGCTCGCCGCTCGACTTCCCACGAACCAGGACCGAGCGGACGTTACCGTGGGATGACGCCCTCACCCGTGAAAGAGACCCGGCGGGCGTCTTCCGGGTTGTCTAAGGAGACTATGCGAGTTTCGTCACATTGCGGTCAACGACTTGGTCGTTAAGTGTACGTTAATCCGAGCGCTTGGTGACTTACCCTGCCTGACCCATTAACGTCAGAGCACCCATCCAAAAACCGAGACCGACGCAGACCACCGCGACCGACACGGCGACGACGTTGCCGACGGTGGAATTGACACGCCGCCCGAGGATTTTCCTGTCGTTGGACAAGACGAGCAAGAACCCCAGCACGATCGGCAGGACGAAGGCGTTGAACGCCTCGACCCAGACCGTGATCCGGACCAGCGGCAGGTGTGGGATCAGCACGATCCCGGCCGCGACCACGACCATGCCGGCGTAGAGGCCGTAGAACTGCTTGGCGTCGGTGCAGTGGGCGTTGAGCGAGCAACGCCAGGCGAACGCTTCGCCGAAGGCCCAGGCGGTCGCCAGCGAGACGACCAGCGCGCCCAACATCGCCGCGCCGAGCAGGCCGGCGCCGAAGGCGATCCCGGCCAGCCGCGACCCGGTCAGCGGCACCAGCGCCAGCGCTGCCTGCGCGGCGTCGGTGACGCTGATGTGGTGGACGTAGAGCGTCGCTCCGCAGGTGACGATGACGGCGACCATGATCAGCTGGGTCGCCACCGAGCCGATCGCGGTGTCGGTGCGGGCCAGGTTGAGGTCGCGCTCGCGCAGCCCCTTGTCGACCGTCGCCGACTGCTGGTAGAAGATCATCCACGGCATGATGACCGCGCCGATGTTGCCGGCCACCAGCAAGAGGTAGTCCCGGTTGCCGAGCGGCTGGTTCCCCAAGATGCCGTCACGGATCAGGGTGCCGAGCTGCGGGTGCGCGGCGAAGGCTGCCGGGATGAAGAGCAACTCGAGCAGACACAGGCCCAGCGCGAAGATCTCCGCCCGTCGGTAGCGCCCGCTGAGCGCGACCGCGATCAAGACGGCGGCCGCGGCGATCACCATGGGGGCGACCGGGACACCGAAGACGAGCGCGGCACCGGCGACGCCGATGAACTCGGTGACCAGTGCCGCCAGGTTGGTGACCAGCATCGTCCCCAGCGACAGCCACGTCCAGCCCAGCCCGTAGTTCTCGCGGATCAGCTGGGCGTGCCCCTTCCCGGTGATCGTCCCCAGCCGCACCGTCATCTCTTGGACGACGAACAGCGGCACGATCAGGAGGAGCTGGAGCAGCACCAGCTTCATCCCGAACTGGGCACCGGAGGTGGCGGCGGTGGTGATGCTGCCGGCCTCGGTGTCGGCGAAGGCGACGATGAGGCCGGGACCGGCGACGGCGAGGTATCGCCACAGCCGGTTCCGCGTTCGCGGGAGGGGGATCGTCTGGGGTTCGGCGTGGACGGCGGCCATCTCGCTCCCGGGCGGTCGTAGTGAGGAGGACCTAACGATTGTCGTAGGCGGGCCAAAGTTCCCGCTATGCCTTGGCTTTGCCTACAAATCGCCGCCTGCCCACAAAAGAGTCGGCGTGCCCATAAAGTCCCCGCTAGCGGAAAACGTCGCGTAGCGACGGCAGGTGGCGCTCCTGCCGAACGCGGACGGCGCGCGGCTCGCGCCCGCCATTTTCCAAAACAGGTGGAAACCGGTGGTCGGTGCTGGAATCGTCGACGCGAGGCGGAAATCGCGCCCGCGGAAATTCTGCCGTCTTTCAACTACAATGGAGAAAGACGAAGAGGCCCCGCCCCGATGGAGCGGGGGCCTCGATCGCCTGGGATGATGGTGAAACTGGTAGACACACTCCCCTTGCAAGGGAGCGGCTGACACGCCATCCGGGTTCGAGCCCCGGTCATCCCACCGAACTCACCACCACCGCACCCGGTCGCTCTTGCAACGCGATCGGGTGCTTTTCACAACTTAACCTTGTGACATAATGGGCGTTCTGTGTAGGGTGTTATACACCCTACACATATACCCCAAGCTTCTTAGTAGGGCGGGCCGATCCGCAAGCTTCTTACTAAGCTGGCCGATCCGTAAGCTTCTTACTGTGCCAGCCGGTCCGCTCGTCCAGCAGCTCTTGAAGGCGGAGGTCCAAGGCCGCGGCGATCCATTTCCCGACACCAATCGAGAGGCTACGGCTGCCGCGTTCGGCGTCGGCGCAGTACCGGACGCTGATGCCAGCCGCGTGGGCGACGGCCTCCTGGGACAGGCCAAGACGCCGGCGACGTTGGACCATCGCGGCGTCAAGCCATCGCGCCTCCATCCTGCCATCTTGGCGTGGGCAGGGAACCGCAGGCCAGGAACACTAGTGCCTATCACCTGCTAGAGTTCCAGGAGCACCGAACTCCATTCTTCGCTCCGTGCTGGTCGCGCTGTGCAGCTCGCTCACCCTCGCCGGGTGCGCCGGGACGACCGAGGACCCCAACACGATCCGCGCCGAGAGCGCCGCGCTCCAACGCTTGGGCGCTCGACTACAACAAGAGCGTCGGCGAGCAACTGTTCTCGGGCACCGTCTCGATTCAGCCGGACAACACCGACTTTAAGATCGTGACGGATGCCGGGACGTGGGGTTCTCTGTCCTCGGACGAGCAGGGCTCGATCTTCACCAATGCCTCCAACGCTGTGAAGCTGGCGTACTGCGTGCAGCCGGAGCACAGCGGGAAGCTCATCCCTGGGCTCGCGATTCGGCTGGTCGACGCGGGCGGCAACGACCTCAAAGGCGACGTCACCGGGCCGGGCATCGGGTGTCGCTAGCGAGTCGGCTATCAGGCTTTTTTAACCACGCATCCGCCGCTTGTGCAGGTCTGTCACCCGTGCAATCGCCAAGGCCACGGTCATAGCGAAGCCCGTTACTCTAGAGAACGTCGCCGACGCGCTCTATATCGTCGCACAGTTGGCCGCCAATTGCGGAGACTACGGGACGCTCCCGGAGAATCCCGATCTTAGAGAGCGGTTTGAGGCTGAAGCCGGCGCGCTTATGTTCAGCGCGGGCGACACGAACTTCTGCGCTGACTTCATCGCGATCGTTGATCGCGATCTCGGTGACGTTGGGTATCCCGCAACTTCTTAGCGAAAGGAACGCGCGTGACGAACGTGAGTTTCGTCTTTGTGTCGCTACCGAACTTACGCGGCTTCTCGATGACCGCTGAGTTTGCGAGAGTACCGATCGTTGGCGACTACCTTTTCCTATATCCGAGCGATGAACAGCGGACGTTGATAGGCAGCGACTTCGTTGCGAGTTCGGCGATCCCGTGTCTCGTCCGCGATGTTGTGCTGAGACCTCAGGAGGACAACAACCAGCAGTACGTCGCCGACCTGTTCGTTGTTCCTGTCAGCGCCGACGAATGGAACCGGAAGTACGCCGCTTCTGGCGGAGGCGACGTGGAGCCGTGAGGAGTCCCCATGCATGACAATGAGCCGCCGCGCTTCAAACAGCGGGCGACTTCAAGGTTCTCGCACGCTTCGACGGCATGGTGCCTGCGAACGCAATGTTGTGGTCAGAATACGCGGGACCCACAGAAGAAGGCGGCGACACCGTGCTGTCCGCAAAAGAATAGCTGTTCCAACATAACCGCCACGAGTGCTTCCTTAGCGGTTCTGTTCCTCGGGAGGCGCCGGCTGGGACGTACCGTGTCCAGACCTTCGAGGCGCGTTGGCCCCCGAAGTCGCCGGAGTCGTGGAAGCCCGAGCCCGCAGGGTACAACCCGCGCGGCGCTGACGGCTCAACAGAATTAGTCCACGCTTTCACAGGCACTTCCGGCGAATACGGTGGGTTCGGCTGAGCGTGAAAACGCACGCATCCACAAGGGGGCGCGTGCGCTAGCTCGAATCGCGCGGAGGTCCGGGCTTGCCTCGGGCGGCCTTCGTCGCAATCTACGGATTTCGGGGGCATCACCTGGATCGGTTTCTAGACCCGGGCCAGGGGAGAACGGTATCGGTCGTGATTGACCGAGTCGAGTCCGCGCCGGTCTGCTTCTAAGGGGCTGCAACCCTAGGAAGCCGGTCGGCGCGGTTCATTTCATGAGGGTTCGTGGTCAGTTGTAGACAGTTGTGGTGTCTACAGTTCCGTCTATTCTGTCATGTCAGCATGACGTCCCTGCGAACCTGCTGGCCGCCATGCTGACTTTGCCAGCGCGCTGAAAATCCGGCCAGCGGGGACTTTATGGGCAACCGCCGGTAGCCAGCCAGCTTTTTAGGCACTCGGGCCTTCAAGGGCAAAGCCCGTATGCTTTCCGTCGGACCCGCGCCTTGGCCGCGCGGATGCAGCGGACCGGCTGCCGAAGAGAGGAGCGTGCTCGCTCTCGTCTTGCTGTTGTCGGTCATGGCCACGCCCGCGCCGACCGCGACGAATCCGTGGACGCTCGATCCGATCCCGGCGACCCCGCCACCGCTGATCGGGACGACCCGGAACCGGCCCTTGTGCAGCGCGCTGCGGACCGTCGTCGCGCCGGCGCTGCAATCGGCGATGGCGACCGATCGCATCTACACGGTGCTGCGCAGCCGCATCTTCGATTACGTCGTCAAGGACTCGGATTCGGCGCGCGATCTCCATCTGATGCAGATGGACCACGAAGTCGACGTCATGCTCAAGCACATCAACGCGCTCGAAGCGGCGGTCAACGATCCGGTCCTCGCGCCGGCAACGAACGCGTCGGGCGATGACGTCAAATCGCTGCACGACGTGAAGGCCAGCCTGGCCGGGGTGCTGGCCGCGCAAAAGGTCGAGGAAGACGTCCTCTCGGGCTTCGTCGAGACCGAGCGCGCGCGGCGGTTCGCGCAGCCGAGCGAGAGCCAACAGCAGCTCACCAACGCGCTCCAGCCCGCGATGGCGGCAGGCAGCTATCCGACGCCGCCGCCGATCACCGGCTTTCTCAACGACCGCAACATGGTCAGCGATGCGCTCAGCCAGCACCAGGTTGCCACCAGCCTGCACGACGCCCACAAGCTCGACGACGACCTCGGCCAGATCCAGAGCTACACCGGCCGTTGGGAAGACGCCGCCACCAAGGCCATCGTCCCCGCCGCCGGCCGCTGCCATTAATCGAGGGCTAAGCTTCCCGCGAGGCCGTCGGGAACGCGGCCCCGAAGGTCCTTCTCCCGATGGGGGTCCCGCGTAAGCCGACCGACCCGCCAACGCCCGAGGCGTCGGCGTTTCTCGAGACGGCGATGGACCAGTACGGTAAAGCGACGTACAATTTCGCATACCGGCTGACCGGGAACGACGCAGACGCACGCGACCTCACCCAAGAGGCGTTCATCCGCGTCTATCGGGCCTGGCGTTCGTTCCAACCAGGCACCAGCTTCCTCTCCTGGATCTACCGGATCGTCACGAATCTCTACCGAGATGAACTTCGGAGGAGAAAGGGACGTTTCCAAGAGGAGATCCCCGAGGACAACGCCCCCCAGGAGTACGGTGGGAGCCGGCCGCTGGCCGTCGACCCCATCGAGGACTACATGGCGGGACAATTGGGAGAGCCGGTCGCCAAATCGCTCTCGCAGCTCTCCCCAGAACAGCGGCAAGTCGTCATCCTCGCCGATATCGAAGAGTACAGTTACCAAGAAATCGCAGACATCATGGGGTGTTCGATCGGAACCGTCCGATCCCGACTCCATCGAGCGCGAGCCCTTCTCCGTCGGTTGGTGACCCGAGCGCAACAGGAACGACGATGACCCCCCACTACGACCGCGACATCCTCATCGACTATCAGCACGGCGCGCTCGCCCCCGACGCGGACGCCGTCGTCTTCGCGCACCTCGAGCAGTGTCTGGACTGCCGGGCGCTCCACGACGAGGAGGCGGCGCTGGGCGAGCGCCTGCGAGCGCTTGCGAGCGCCGAGGAACGCGAGTTCCCCTCGCTGGTCAAGGCGCGAGTCTGGGAGGCGGTCCGGAACGAGCGCCCCTCGCTGATCGCGCGGCTGCAGGTGCGCTGGGGCCCGGCCATGGCGGTCCCGCTGGCGGCGGCGTTCTTCTTGGGCATCTACTTCGGCACGCCCGTCTTTCGCGGCGTGACGCCCGGCGTCGCCGCGAGCTTCTACCTCGACGAGCATAGCGCCGAGACGCAGGAGAACCCGCTCGGCCCGGGTGCCGCGCCTGCCATCTACGAGACGACTGCCGATCATGCGGCGTCGTCTGCCGCTTCGTACATCGATACCGCCGACGCCGCGACCCTCGACGACGCCGTCGGTGCGGACCGCTAGGCTCCTCGCCCTCCTCGGCGCGCTGGTCCTGAGCGCGCCGGCCTGGGCTCGGCTGCCTGCGCACGCTGCGCCCTCGGACGAAGACGCACGCCCGCTGATCGTCGACGCCGTCGTGGCGCCGCGCCACGTCTCGTTCGTCGGCCAGATGTCGTGGATCGGCAGCGGCACGCACCAGGCGTTCGCGTACGTCGCCAAGATCGAGCACCGCGCTCCCGACGAGACCCGCCGCACCTATCTCGCACCGCGCGCCGTCTATGGCGAGTACGTCGTCAGCCGCGGCGACAAGTCGTACGACGTCCAGTCGGCCGCCAAGCGCGTCGTCGTCAGCGAGAACAAGGCCATGGTCGATCCGGTCGCCGTCGTCGACGACATCGCCCTGCTCGATGGCAACTACCGCGCCGTGCGCAGCGCGAACGACGACGTTGCCGACCGCAGTACCGACGTGGTCGACCTGGTCAGCCGCTACACCGGCGAGCGCGCCATGCGCCTGTGGATCGACCACGACACCCACATCGTGCTGGCGAAGGAAGCCTACCATAGCGACGGTTCGCTGGCATGGCGCACGCGCTTCGACGAGATTCGCTATACCGATGCGATCCCCGAGGCCATCTTCTCCACCGCCGCACCGAGTGGCTATGCGACGATCCAAGGGCGCTCGTACGCGCGCCAAGGCACGCTCCCCGGCGCCGTCACCGAAGCCGGCTTCACCCCCATCACGCCGAAGTTCTTGCCCGACGGCTTCATCCTCGCGGGCGCCGACGTCTCGCGCACCCCGGAGGGCGTCAAGAACCTGCACCTGCTCTACACCGACGGGATTCGCGACCTCTCGCTGTTCGAAAACGCCAGCGATCGCGCCATCGATTTCGGCGACATGCAAGTCCGCACGACCTCGTTCGAGCACCGTAGCGCGCAGTACGCGCACGAAGGGTCCGACACACTGCTCGCCTGGCGCGAACGGAACCTGACCTTCATGCTGGTGGGCGACCTCGACCTCACCGAGCTGCTCCCGATCGCCGGTTCCGTCGTCCCCTGACCCTCGTCATGCGCGCCTGCGCGCGTGAACGGGCGGCGTGGGAACCACGCTCTCGTCCGTCGATACGGTGGCCAGGCGGATCGCCGGCGCGCACACCGTCGCGCTGGGCGGCTACCTCCTCCCGCGCGGTCCGGTGCAGCAGGCGCTGCTCACCGCCGCCCACGCCGGCGCTCGGGTCGACGTCGTGCTGCCGCGCGCGCCGTGGCCCGACCCGCGCGGTGAACTGGCCCGCGTGAACGCGGCCACCGCACGCACATTGCGCGCCGCCGGCGCGCACGTCCGGCTGGTTCGCGACGACGACCACACGACGTTTCATCTCAAGGCGGCCGTGTGCGACGGCGTCGCGTATCTCGACGATCGCAACTGGACGCACTCCGGACGCGACCTGGTCGTCGCCGACGACGATCCGGGCGCGGTGCGGGTCGTCCGCGACGCGCTCCGCGGGCGCGGTGGCGGCGCGGCCGACGGGATCGCGACGCGCAAGGACGCCGCGCAACAGCTCGAAGTCGACCTGATCGCGCAGGCCGGCGACACAGCGGTGACCGTCGAGACGGAAGTGATCGGCGCCGGCGCGTTGTCGGCGGCGCTGGCCGCGCACGCGCGCGAAGGCGCTCCGACGACGCTGATCGTCAACGGCGCGGAGAGCGGTCGCGCGCGCACGCTGCTCGCCGATCTGCAGCATGACGGCGTCGTGGTGCGGACGAGCGGCAGCAACGAGAAGCTCGCGCTGGTCGGAACGCGAGCGTGGATCGGATCGGCGAACGCGACCTTCGCCGGCAAGGGCTACGGCGCGCAACTCGATTGGGGAACGGTGACCGCCGACGCCGCGCTCGTTGCTGCCGTGCAGGCAGCGCTCGCGCGCGACGTCGACGGTTCGGGCGTCGTCAGCGACCGGGGTTCGCGCTGTTCGGCACCGTCTGATGCATGCCGTGCTGGCGTCGCAGCGCCGCGTGAAACTGCGCGCGCTGGGCGGGGGTGAGAAGCGCCTCGACCTGCTGGCGCATGGCATGGATGTTCGCCCGGCGGGTCTGCGGATCGGCGTTCTGATTGGCCTGCCGCGTCTGACGGACCGCATCGCGGATCTGCGCACGTTGCGCGTCGCTCAGGTTCAACGAACGCAGGGCGTGCATGAAGCGGTTGTGACGGTGATGGC
>Ga0181531_10000591_pt1 | contig 24066 bp, 18 predicted proteins | sample PEATcosm2014_Bin_38_FD_119743 | JGI IMG/M metagenome (GOLD analysis project Ga0181531, IMG submission 119743) | Peatland microbial communities from MTU Mesocosm Facility, Houghton, MI, USA - PEATcosm2014_Bin11_10_metaG | ecosystem: Environmental > Terrestrial > Soil > Wetlands > Peat | place...
AAAGCCGGCCTGAAACTCTTCGTCGGCAGTCAATGGAAGCGCAACGCTTGTCCCAGTGACGGGATTGGTGGTGGGTGGAATGTTGGTGTCAACCATTGCAATGGCAGGCGCGCCATTGAATGAGGTTGAACTGTTTGCGCAGGGCGTGTTGGGATCGGTAATACCGTAGCAAGGCGTGGAACCAGCGACCTGGCCTGAATCGTAGCGCCAGTTGAAGCCGCCCCAGATTCCAGTTACGAACTTGCCGCCGTGAGCCAAGGTGTATTGGATGTGCGTGGTTTGATTGAACTTCTCGTCATGATCAATGCGGAAAGGCAGGCCCGTTTGGCCCACTGTTGCGCCTGCACCCGCGACCTGAGGGGGAAAGAAGCGCGCGGCCACAGAAGACATGACGGAGTAGGCGCTGAAGTTATGAAATTCGGGCACGTTGACATTCAGCGCGTAGCCCGGGATCTTTGAGTTGTGCCAGTCGATGGGGAAAGTTATAGGAGTGTTACCCAGTACGCTGAAGTCAAACGCGTTGTGGGTGTATTTCCAGATGTATTCGCCGCTTACGACCACATGCTTGCCGGCGGCTTGCTGGAAGCCAGCATGAAACTCATTGCGGAAACCTGGCGCCAGCGTTGGGAACACGCCCGGCGAACAGGCAAGAAGCGGAGCGAGCACCGAGTTGGCGCATCCCTCGCTTGAAAGGATCAGGTTCTCGTTGAACGGAGTTTCCAACGTGCGCGCGTAAGAGACGCGGAGAACGGTGGAGGAAGGCTTGATGTTATAGGCAATACCCAAGCGAGGCTGGGTCTGGTTGGCGTCTGTCAGGCCATTGTAGACATCCTGACGAAGTCCGAGGTTCAACAGCCAGTTACCAGCCTTGATCTGGTCTTCAGCAAAAAGACCCAGTTCTTTCACGTCGGTATGACCTGCAAAGGTGTAGAAACTGCCACCGCGGGTGAGGTCGTAGGGCGCCAGCACGGCAACGTAGTTGGGATTCGGGAGTGAAGTTACGCCGTTGCAGGCCGTTGGATCGGAGTAGCCGGGCAAGGGGTTGCCGTTGACATCCATGCAGGGCGAATCGTAAGTGGGTTCGACCACTCCCAGTGTGTCGTTCTCGTTCAGAAAGGTCTGGCCGTATTGCACGCCGGCCTTGAAGGTGTGCCTTCCCTTGGAATAGGAGAAGTCAGAATGAACAGCAGCATTGGTGAGCGTGCGGTATTGAGCGATAGATGAGGTTTGCAGGTTGGAGGGTCCGAGGTCGGACAGGGGATTGCCGCTGGGATAGTAGTTGTACTCGTCACGCCGGACAAAAGCGCCCAGGTTCAGAACGGAATTCTGGCCGATGACTCGCGTGTAGGTTGGAGAAACATTAATGGTCCCGATCTTCGAATGCTGATCGGTGTTGCCCGCCGAGCCAAACACCGGGCTGGCGCTGGCACCGCCGCTGACTACGTTCTGGACATTGAGGTTGTCGAAGGAGTCAGGTGTCTGAAACCAGGAGCGGCTGTAGTTCAGGTCGAGATGTACCGAGTCGACCGCCGAGAATGTGTAGTCGACGCGATCAAAGACATTCTGTTCGTTACCCTTGTCATGAAAGACAGCGAACTCAGGGGGGTCGAGGAAGCGGCCAGAGTTGAGACCATCGGCTTCAGCGAAATTGCCCCATTTTTTCCCGCCGTAGGCGATGTCAAAGCCGGCTGTTGCGGAGCCGAAAGCGCCGTAGGATGTGCTGATGCTGCCGGTAGGTTTGGTTACTCCTTGCCCCGATCGAGTGGTGGCTACGATGACCAGGCTGGTCTTGCCGCCATATTCGGCAGGCGGAGCGCCGGAGATGACTTCGATGGATTGAATGGAATCAGCGGGAATCTGGTTGGAGAAGACTTTGCTTTGCTGGTCAGTGATCGACTGGCCATCGACGGAAAACGAGTTGGAGGCGTGATCGCCGAGACCGTGAAAGAGGCCATTGGAGTCTGCGGAAACGCCGGGTGTGGACTCGGTAACCAGCGAACTAAGCCCGGAGGACTCGCTTTCCAGTGGCACCTTGATAAACAGGTCGCGATCGACTTCCGTATGGAAGGTTGGGTCGGCGGAAACGAGGTCGCCGCCGGCTTCGACGGTGACAGTGGAGTCGGCTGTGGCAATTTGCAGTACCAGTTTGAGGGTGGTTCCGACAACGGATTGGATCTGCACCGCTTTGCGTAATGGAGCAAAGCCATTGGCGGCGACGGCAACCTGGTAGTTGTTGAAGGTGACGTTGGAAAAGCTGAATTGACCGGTGTCGTCAGTTACAGCGCTTCGATCCACACCGCTGGCCGGGTTGGTGAGATGGACCGTGGCCCCGGGAATGACGGCGCCGGTCGGATCGGTAACTGTGCCGCGAATAGCGCCGGCGTTGCCGCCCTGGGCAGATGCGGCCAGCGCTGCGATAAGCGTGACGAGAGCCGGAAGAGTGCGAAAAATGTTGCCGCGAATGAACGGCATAAGAAGCCTCCAAATAATGGCTGTAATGCTGCGGGAAGTTCGCCGGGGCCTGAGAGCCGCGACATCCTCGTTTGCATTGGGGGCTTTTTCCGATGCGGCGTCTCAGCCTGTGGAAATGAGCGAATGCCCTGCCCCGATTGGGGACTTTGAGCAAAACAGACCAGCTTGAACGCGCCGAGAGATCGGGGACAAAGCCCTAGCAGCCCGTGGGAGGGGGACGCGTGAAGAGCTTGGGATGCCAATGGCGGGTGACCGTGCGCGCCTCAAATATCGGCGTGGGGGTCTCGATCTGAATGAGGACCACGATGGCCGCGGCAACCGCGACGGGCGCGGCGGTATGAAGCAGGATGCAAAGGGGGCAGTGGTCGGCATCGGTATCGACCGGATGCACGTGCGCCACCTGGACGACCGTGAGCAGCGCCAACAGGATCAGGCACACTACGGTAACGGCCGACAAGGCGAATGGCCTTGCGCGGCGATTTCCGCGGAGATTTGCCTGAAATGCTGTCAAACAACGACCTCAGCTTTAAGAATACACAAGATTGGATGCGGGCGAGAGGAACTGGATTACGCGTCCCGCACGAATTTGGACAGATTTAGAAGACAAACGTGAGCGGGCCGCATTCGTCTAAACTAGGTGCGCATGTACGGCCACCTTTATTTTCGACGGATTTTGAGCTGCTGGCTGGCGATTGTGCTGGTGGCGGGTGTGACGATAGCGGCGCAGGCCCAGACTCAAACTGGGACACCGCTTCCGCAGGGGACACATGTTCCGCTGAAGCCGGACATACCGAACACCGGCAGCAACCACCGGCTAATCCTGAAGGACGGCACCTATCAAGTTGTGAGGAAGTACGAGGTTGTGGGCGACCGGGTGCGTTACATCTCAGTGGAGCGCGGGGGTGATTGGGAAGAGCTTCCGTTGGACCTGGTGGACTGGGACGCAACGCGCAAGTGGGAGCGGGACCACACGGCTCCAGCTGAAGCATCGCCCGACGATGCCTCGCCGGCGATGAAAGAAGCGGAATCGCTGGACAAGGAAGCGGCGGCCGAGCGGGACGAAGAAAAGGCGCGGATGCCCGAGGTGGCGAAGGGGCTGGAGCTGCCCAACGAGGACGGCGTTTTTGTGGTGGATACGTATGAAGGAACGCCGGAGCTGGTGGAGCTGTTGCCGACAGAATTGAACGCGAATGCGAAGACCAAACACGGGCTGAGCACGTTGAATCCGCTGGCTGGGCAAAAGGCAAGTCTTGAGCTTGAGGGCGCGCACGCCAAGGTTCATCTACACGTGAACGATCCGGCTATTTATTTATCGCTGGGCGCGAACGACCATGCGGAACAGGTGCTTTCGCATTCGATGACGGTGAGCACGGCCGGCGCGAAGGAAGCTGCCAACCGCAAGCATGGCGCGCACTCGGCGACTTCGGGGTTCGCCATTGTGCATGTGGACGAGCGGCGGGCGTTGCGGATTGTGGGGGCGATCCACATGAGCCCCAATGGGACGGTGACCCAGGACGAGGACGTGGTGGCGGCGAAGGTGGAAGTGCTGGCGGGGAAGCATTGGCTGAAGATTGTGCCGGTGAAGCCGCTGACGATCGGCGAGTATGCGCTGGTGGAGATCATCTCCGCTTCAGATATTAACCAGTCGGTGTGGGATTTCCGCGTGGACCCGCAGTTGGGAGACAATCCTGGGTCGCTGGGGCCGATACTTAAGTAGCGAGTCAGCAAGTCCGCGTTGAAGGCCGGGAAAGTGCTACATGGCGTCTGGCGCCTTGACGCGGGCGAATTTTCTGCGGCGCATTTCCCACTCTTCCGAGTTGAAGAAGCGCGGGCCGACTTCGATGAGGCGGGGAACCATGTTGAACACGGCTACGCGGCTCCAGGGCTTGCCGTTGCGCATGCGAAAGCCCTTCTCGTTCAGGTCGCTGACGATGCTGGAGTAGGAGAAGTCCTGGACAAGCAGCTCCATCATGAGCATGAGGACCTGGTGCTCACGGGGATGGACTTCGAGGCGGCTGCAGTCGTCGGAGATGCGGAGGCCGTAGGGAATGTCTTCGTTGAAGGCACCTTCGGTGGGGGCTTCGGCGTCGGGCAGCTCGCGGCGCCATTCGATGGAGACCATTTGCCATCCGGTTGCGGTGCGCTGCTGGATGATGTCAGGGCTGAAGGGACCGGAGATTACGTCGCGAACACGCTCAAAATACGCCATCGGTGGCCTCTGTGGGTGGTGCGATGTTAAGCACTCAAGAGAAGAGCAATTCGGCTGCCAAAGTTGCGTGCTGAAATTCATGGCTTAAATTGCTCTCCGGAAAGAGGATGGCAGCCGAGGTGTGGGATGGGCTGCTGCCGCCGGCTGACCAGTTTTGGGAAATCGTGTTCGCTTCCGGACACGGGGGCGGGTCCCAGGTCTTAAGAATCGATAGCCATGCGCCTACAGGACGCCTACTCATCGGTCGCGGCGGCAACCTCCGATGAATGAAGGGGGCACCGTGTTTTTATTTTCCGGATTCAGGCTGGCCGGTTCTAAACAGTGTCAGTCTATATGCATAGCGACATTTTGCGTTGGCTAGTATACTGGGGCCTCGCATCAGGCTTCGCCAGGTTTCTTTCCCATGAGGAACGCGTATGGGTCAAGAGTCGAATCGACGCAGTCGGTGTAAGCCGGCTCGCCGGGCGAGTTGCCTGTGCATGGCGCTCGCAATCGTTTCCCTTGGCGTTGGAGCGGCAGCGCAAACCATCACGGGGAAGATTGTCGTCAAGCAGACGCTGACGAAGCGGAGCGTCACTCCTTCCGTTTCCATCTATCAGCGCGGCACGGCCGTTGAGCTGGGAAAAGACGTTTCGGAAGATCCGCTGGAGTTTGAGCGGTCGCGCGTTGTGATTTATGTGGAAGGCGCTGGTCCAGCGGGTAATCGCCAGGCGGGTCAGGCTCCCTTCACGATTGAACAGCTAAACCGCCGATTTTCCCCCGATCTGATCGTGATCCCGGTGGGTTCAACGGTTTCGTTTCCAAACATGGACCCTATTTTTCATAATGTTTTTTCGCTCTCAAAGGCCAAATCGTTCGATCTCGGGAGTTATGACAAAGGCAAAACCAGAGAGGTAGTTTTTCCCAAGCCGGGGATTGTGGACGTCTACTGCCATCTGCACCCGAATATGGCGGCCACCATCGTTGTGACTCCGAACCGCTGGTTTGCGAGATCGGACAAATCGGGACAGTATCGAATTGAGGATGTGCCGCCGGGCAGGTACACCTTAGTGGCATGGCACAAATCAGCGGGATTATTTAAAAAGTCCATTGTGGTGGAATCAGGGCGCGACTCTGTGGCGGACTTCTTGATCCCGCTAGGCGATGCTACGGAGACGCCACATTGAGTGCCTAATCGGCGAGCATCGCCCCCGACAGGTGATCATGCCATGCGCTATCGAACTCGAGTCTTTCTGGTGTGTTTTATCCCTTTCGCCGTGCTGTTGGCAGCGAGTTTCTGGCTGGTGCAGCAATTGGCGCAATCGACGGTGCGGGAGGGGCTGCGCGCGTCTTTGCGCGAGAGTGAATTGGCGATCGCGCGCGTGCATGCCAAAGCCGATGCTCAGAATGACAATTTTCTGAAAATTGCCGGAGAAGACGCGGCGCTCAAGGCCGGCTTGCAGTTGCTTCGATCGGAAGCTGGAAACCCGGCGGCGCGCAGGACGGTGGAAGACCAGCTGCGCGAGCTTGGCGAGCATATGGGCTTCGATTTTCTGCTGGTGTCGTCTCCCAATGGCGCGCCGCTTGCCGGAGTGATTCGGCGGGATGGAACGAATGGGAAGTCCCAGCTTGTTCCCACGGACATTGCGTTGCTCGAACCGGGCAATAAGGGCCTGATGCTGATTGGCGGCCGCACGTTCCAGTTCTCGTCGGTGCCACTGGATGTGGATGATGGGAATATCGGCTCCCTGTCAGTGGGCGAGTATTTCGACTTTCCGGGGCCTGCGACGCCCGCCCTGCTGATGAAGGACGGAAGAGTGATTCAATCGAACATTCCGAACGTTTCGGCAGCCGATGCTGAGACAGCTCTTACCGGTTGCGCGGGCCAGACGGAATGCGACTTTCGATTGCGGGGCGTGAACTGGACGTCGGTTCCCACGCAGGTGTTTGGCGGCGGATATATCCTGCGCAGTCTTGAAAACGTGGACGAGGCAATGGGCCCCGTTCAATCCAGAATGCGCAATCTATTTCTGGCGATGGCGTTCGGCTCAGTGATCATCGCGCTGTTATGCAGTGTTGTGTCGTCCCACTCGATAGGAAGGCCTATCGCCGAGGTCGTTTCGCACCTGCGAAACGCGGAGCGCACCGGCGAGCTGCCCGTATTCACGACCGAACTTTCATCGACACGGGAGATCCGGGAACTGGCCGAGAGCTACAATCGAGCGGCCGGATCGGTTCGTTTTGCGCGCGTGAATCTGCAAAGGGCATACGTCGAGTTTACCGGCTCTCTGGCAAGCGCTCTCGATGCCCGGGATCGCTATACCGCCGGTCACAGTTATCGCGTGAGCCGGTTCTCCAGTGAAACCGCGGCCGCGATGGGACTTAGGCCCGAGGAAGTGGAACGGATTGGGATCGGGGCGCAGTTGCATGACATTGGAAAAATCGGCATTGCCGACGCGGTGCTACAGAAGCCTGGGCGGCTTACCGCCGAGGAATACGACATTATTAAGGAACACCCTGTGATTGGACGCCGGATTCTGGAGGGAGTGCAGGGTCTTGCACCCTACCTGGAGGCCGTGGAGCTACACCATGAAAACTGGGATGGGACCGGGTACCCGAAGGGACTTTCGGGCGCACAAGCGCCGATCGACGCGCGCATCATTCACGTGTCGGACGCTTACGACGCCATGACTTCGGATCGGTCTTACCGGCGGGGAATGACACATGAAGAGGCCATCCGCATCCTGTTCGAATGCGCGGGAACACAATTCGATCCCCGGATCGTGGAAGTGTTCGTTCAATTGCCATTCAAGGACCTGGGTGTTGTGCAGGAACCGGTGAACGATGCGGGCCGTACCAGGGAAACAGTGGCTGCGGAGGCGGATTGAGAAAGGCTCTCCAGTTGTGGTTGGTCTTCGGGGTCGTCTGCCCCCAGATTCTGATCGCGCAGGAAGCCAATTCAGGCGTCGATCTCCGGGCAACTCTCTCGGGAATGTTTGCAGCCTCCAACGTACTCACGGAGGCGCCCCGGTCCGGCGCTCCGGCAACTGCGGGATTCCGATCGGTCATTTATCCCACGTGGAAGATAGATGGCAATTGGACAGTTACAGGCGCGTGGCAATTTAGCACGCGGCCTTATTTCTATGAGGATTTTTCAACCGCGGGCTACGGGGCGAACGGAAGTCTTCTGCAGGCATCGCTGAATTATTCGCGCATATCGGAGAAGGGCTCCATTCTGATTCGCGCCGGACAACTTGAAACAGTGTTCGGGGCGTTCCCTTTGTTTTACGACGACATGGACAACGCCCTGCTGGACCTGCCGATCGAGTATGGGTATTATGGCTCGCCCGTATCGCTCTACGGCATTGCCGGCGCGCAGATTGACGCGACACGCGGCAAATGGGATGGACGCGCGCAGTTTGCCAACTCCTCGCCGGCGAATCCGCGGAGTTTATTCGGGCACGGTCAATATGGCAATTGGGCCGGGGGCGGCGGTTACACCATCCGCCAGGGCTTGCGGGTTGGAGTCTCTGGATATCGCGGACCTTATCTGTACCGTCAGTCCTGGTACTTCCCCTGGGGAGAGGAGAGCCCGAGCAAATTGCCCGCGAGCGCCCTGGGCGTGGACGGACGCTGGGCCTACGGTCACTGGACTGTGCAAGGGGAGTGGCAGGGATTCGTTTTTCCGTACACGGTGATTCCCACGTATCGTGAAAAGGCCGGCTATGCGGAGCTGAAGAAGGTCTTGAATCCGCGCTGGTACGTTGCCGCGCGCGACGGCGAATCACGCTCGAAGGCATCGGGGAATGCGCAGTGTTTTGAGGGCGCAGCGGGCTTCCGCCCCGGAAGGTTCGAACTGGTCAAAGTCAGCTACGAGCTGGAGCATTACAGCACGGGCACAGTCCGTAATGAAAACACGTTTGCCATTCAATTCGTCACTTCATTCCATGTGGCGAAGGCTTGGCCGTAGCGTGGTGCGAGGCTCCGACTGCTTTTCGAGATACGGCTCAAGCCTTTATTGCGGAGGGTCGAAGCTGGGTTTCCGCTTCGCGAGGTGGATCGTAAGTCCTTTGTTTCAGCGGGGTTGAATTTCTGGCTGTATTTTTAAGTTGTTTATTTTCTATTGGTTACAATCTTCCATTTTATGTAACCTGTTTATTTTCAAATACTTGTTATAAAACAGGTGGGGTGGGGGTGGCTATTTGGGGTTTTTGGGAAGTTTGGGGATGGCGATGAGGGCGATCTGGGCAGCGTAGAGAAGCTTGGTGCCTTCGTTCTCCACGATGGCGCCGACGGCCATGCCGTAGCCGACGCAGGCGATGAAATCGACGATGTTTTGATGACCGCTGAGGGGCGGCATGGAGGCTTGGAAGCGTTCAGCGGCGCTGTTGGCGGCGAGGAACTCGTTTCTCTCGCGCTTGTGGATGCGCGCAAAGGCGGAGGTCCAGACCTGGTGGCAGTGGGCGATGGCAGGGTTCTGGAGAGCGGGGTTCTGGCTGGCTGCGTTGGATGCTTCTTCAGTGGAGGCGGAGCGTGGAGGGATTGCGTGAATCATGTTCGAGGTCTCCTGTTGGTACTACAGCTTGATTGTGCGCCGGGGACGCGGAATTATATGCAAAGGCGGATGACAGATCAGATGACAGGTTGCAGATGACAGATGACAGTTGGAGTTTGAAGGGGGTATCTGCGTGGGAGTTGGAGTCAAGTGGGATTGGCCCGCCTGAGAATGGACTCCCAGGTCTCGGGTGGATGGTAATGGGTCCTTTTCACGAATTGCCGGATCAATTTGCTAACCACCTGGGGAATCGCGGCTCAAAGTATTGTCGTTCAGCGAGATGGAAGATCATTCGCAATGGAGGAATCTTGTTTTTTTATTCCAAACAATTTGTTGCAGCTGTTGGTCTCTACGTATGCTGCGCTTTGCCGGTCTGCGCAGAGCAAAGAAGTTCCGCGGCCAAGGGAGTGAACAGTCTTGCGGCACCCGTGCCCACGCCGCTGCTCAACGGCAAGCGGGCGTTTATCTCGTATGAGTTGGGGGACGTGACGTCGTTTCCGTCGGCCTACAGCGGCGGGCCAGAGAGGGCGTACAGCGAGTTCTTTTCGCAGATGAAGGCGTGGGGCCGGTTTGAACTGGTGATGAACCCCAGCGACGCGGACCTGGTGTTCGCGGTCCGGTTCGTCGATGCGCCGACGCCGCAGATCCGGGTTGGCATCTCGGACGGCAAAACCCATGTGGCCCTCTGGGGCTTTGTGGAGCAGGTCGATCCGAAGATGTTCAAGAAGAGCCGGGACGCCAGCTTCACAGCATCGGTGCAACTGCTGGTTGGGGACGTGCAGGCACTGGTTACGACGGGGGCGGCGCCTCAGGCCGCGTTGAAGGCCGGCAAGACTCGCATGTCTGACCAGGCAGAATAGGAGTCGCCGCGGGAACTACCGATGGCGCATTCCTTATTCCCACACGCCAATCCCCAGCGCTTTCATTTTGCGGTAGAGATGTCTGCGCTCAAGGCCCAGCAGCTCGGCGGCGTGGCTGATGTTGCTGCGGGCTTCTTCAATCTTCTTGAGGATGTATTCGCGCTCGTAGGCGTCGCGGGCCTGCTGAAGGGATGAGAATTCCTCGCTGGAGCGGGCTGCGGCTTTGTGAGTGAGCGGAGGGAAATGTTTGCGCTCGATGCGCAGGGTGAGAGCATTTCGCGGCGTCCCTACAGGACGCGAGTGCAATTTTCGTCCAATTCCCAGGACTGCGCTACGCTTGTCACGGGACGGCAGTTGGCCTGCCCCGGAGGGGCTGGATGAAAATAGCCACGGGTGAAACCCGTGGGGACCATGCACAAAAATGCCTCGCCGTCCTGAAGGGCCGGTGTGACGTGGCGATCACCTGACTGACCGATGGTTTGTTGCGCTTATTCGATCCGCCCCGCTGGGGCGGAGGGGGATGTTTTGGGGCGCTTTCCCCGGATTGCGTTCGCTGCGGCGAACTTCATCCGGGGCTATTTTCGTCTCTCCCTCCGGGAGAATGGATGCTGGCTCTCCGGGAGAATGGATGCTGGCTCTCCGGGAGAATGGATGCTGGCTGTTTGCGATCCGTCCCTCCGGGACGAATTGCGGAGACCTTGCTGGGTGCGGGACGGTATGATTCAGCCCCACACATACCGCGATCAGCCCCACATATGCGGGCGTGATTCACCCCCACCCATACCGGGATCAGCCCCACATATGCGGGCGTGATTCACCCCCACACATACCGCAGATCGAATTCAATCCTATGCCGCTTCAAAATCGACAAGAACTCCGCTTGGAAATCGCGCTTCCGATGATGCTCCTGCTGACCCGCGATATAGGCCACGGTGGCATCCACCTGCGAACACCCCACGCTAAATGCCCCGTACCCCTTCTGCCACTCAAACCCTGTCAACCCGCATCTCTCGTGCAACCATAGTGACGACCCGCCTTTGATCCTCCGCATTGCATCGGCAACGGTCTGGGTCGACGGCAAAGAGAGAAGAAGATGTGCATGGTTGTCCGTCCCGCCCACCGCCAGCGCAGTCATTCCGTTTTCGCGCGCAATCCCTCCTATGTAAGCCCACAGCCGCTGCTGCAATTCCGGCGTGAATGCGCTATGGCGCTCCTTCGTCGAGAAAACACAATGAAACAGGGCAGAGCAATAGGTATGCGACATAGAGCGTTGTCTCCCAGCGGGTATCATACCGCCCCTACAGGGCGGTGAGGCATTTTGGGGCATTGATTCCACGGGTTTCACCCGTGGCTATTCTCATCCGGCCCCTCCGGGGCAGGCCAACTGCCGTCGCAGGACACGGAAGCGAGACATGGGAAACCTGCGGACAATTTCTGAAAGCTTCCACAAACCGTGCGATATCGTGAACGAGAACACCGAGCCGCAGACGATACGTAAATCGACGCAGCCTACCCAGCTATTCTCATCCGGCCCCTCCGGGGCAGGCCAACTGCCGTCCCAGGACACGGAAGCTAGACATGGGAAACCTGCGGACAATTTCTGAAAGCTTCCACAAACCGTGCGATATCGTGAACGAGAACACCGAGCCGCAGACGATACGTAAATCGACGCAGCCTACCCAGCTATTTTCATCCGGCCCCTCCGGGGCAGGCCAACTGCCGTCCCAGGACACGGAAGCGAGACATGGGAAACCCGCGGACAATTTCTGAAAGCTTCTGCCTTGTCCAAATCGCAGTATTATCCTGGTGCAAATGAAAGACGAAGGAACGCTTACTCGCGGACTCCGATGCCTAGGGCTTTCATTTTGCGGTAAAGATGGCTGCGCTCGAGGCCTAGCAGCTCGGCGGCGTGACTGATGTTGTTGCGGGCTTCTTCTATTTTCTTGAGGATGTATTCGCGTTCGTAGGCGTCGCGGGCCTGCTGGAGGGATGAGAATTCATCGGCGGAGCGCGCCGCGGCTTTGTGCGTGAGCGGGGGGAGATGCTTGCGCTCGATGCGCAGAGTGCGGGGGTTGAGGATGAGGACCCGCTCGATTACATTTTTCAGTTCGCGCACATTGCCGGGCCAGTGGTACTGGGCGAGCACCTGAAGAGCCTCTTCGCCGATCTCCATGCGCGGACGGCCGTACTGGCGGCCGAATTCCGCCAGAAACTCCCGGGCGAGGAGAGGGATGTCCTGCTTGCGTTCGCGGAGCGGCGGCACGAAAAATGGAACAACGTTGAGCCGGTAGAACAGGTCTTCGCGGAAATTTCCCTTGGCGATTTCCTCTTCGAGATCCTTGTTTGTGGAGGCGATGAGGCGCACGTCGACGCGCAGGGGCTGGGTGCCGCCTACAGGCGTAAACAACTGGTCGTCGAGGGCGGAGAGAACCTTGGCCTGGGTCTTGAGACTCATGTCGCCCACCTCGTCGAGAAAGAGCGTGCCGCTGTCGGCGCGCTCGAGGGTGCCACGCTGCTCCGCAGGGCCGCCGGGTTGCGCGCCGTGCCGGTAACCGAACAGCTCAGCCTCAATGTGCGCTTCGGGGATGGCGGCGCAGTTGAGTTCGATGAAGACGTGATCGCGGCGCAGGCTTTCGGCGTGAATGGCGCGGGCGATGAGTTCCTTTCCGGTACCGGATTCACCGTAGATAAGGACGCGGCCGTTGGTGGGCGCCATGAGCTTGATTTGCTGGCGCAGGGCCTTGACGGGAATGCTTTCGCCGGTAAGCGCGGAGCCGAGATTGAACTGGCGCTTGAATTCGAGGTTTTCAGAGCGCAGGCGTCGCGCCTCGATCGCGTTCTTGAGGACGATGAGGGTTCGATTGAGCGAGAGGGGCTTCTCAAGAAAGTCGTATGCGCCGAGCTTGGTGGCTTTGACGGCAGCCTCGATGGTGCCATGGCCGCTGATGATTACCACTTCGGGGCGCATTTCAACGGCGAGAGAGTGTATGTCAGCCAGGATGTCAAGGCCATCGCGGTCGGGGAGCCAGATGTCGAGCAGGACCACGTCATAAGGCGCATCCTGCAACAGGACGAGCGCTTCGGCCGCCGTGGCCGCGCTGGCCACGCCGTACCCTTCCTCACGCAGGATTTCCTCGAGTGAAGTACGGATTTCTGCTTCGTCGTCCACCACAAGAATGTGGTTCATGCGCCGATTCCCTTTAGAGCCGTGGGAACACTGCCCTCAATGACAACCGGAGTTGCAGACGCGCCATTGGCGGGCTCCATCAACGGGAGGCGGACAAGAAAGCGCGCGCCTTTGGGGCTGTTGGCTTCGGCGCGAATGGAACCGCCATGCTCCTGCACGATTTTGGCGGCAATGGAAAGGCCGAGGCCGGTGCCACGATGCTTGGTGGAGTAAAAGGGCAAAAACAGCCTCTCGCGAATTTCATCCGTGAGGCCGTGACCGGTGTCGGAGACTACGAGTTCGACGGCGGCGCCATCTTCACTGAGGGAAGTATGGATGCCGAGCACACACAGCAGACTTCCCTGCATGGCTTCAGCGGCGTTATCAACGAGATTGGCAAGGGCGCGACGGATGGCCTCCGGATCGGCCAGAACCGTGGGCAGGTCCGGCTCAAGGTCCCACTTGACGGTGATGCCGTCGAGGCGTCCGGCAAACATGGCGAGGGCTTCCTCGGCCACACGATTCATGTCGCAGGCGCGCGGTTGCGGGGCGGGAAATTGAGCGAGGGCGGAAAACTGATCGACGAGGGTGCGCAGCGTGCCCACGCAGCCGAGGATGACTTCGCTGCATTTGCGGATCACATTGGAGGAGTCTGTCTGGCCGCGATCGAGGTACCTGGCGATGCGTTCGGCAGAGAGGGCGATGGGGGTGAGCGGGTTCTTGATTTCGTGGGCTACCCGCTGCGCCACTTCCTTCCAGGCCAATTGGCGCTGGGCGCGCAGCAACTCGGTGGTGTCCTCAACCACCAGCACAGATCCGGGCTGGCCATGCGCAAGTTCGAGTCGCGCGCTGGTAACGGCAAGATGCATTGTGCGTCCACGAGTGTGGAACTCCATCTCAGTGGAGGCTGCGCCCATGCGTTGCCCTCTCCGGATCACGCCGGCTAGATCTTCAGCACAGTCGGCAGGCAGCAGCGCATCGATTTTTATACCGCCCAGGCTAAGATCCTCGCGCTGTCCCATGAGGGCAGCAAAGGCGCGGTTGGCCTGGAGTACGGTTCCCGCGCCGTCCAGAGTGACCACACCGGAGGGAATGGTCTCGACGATGGTCTCTAACTCGCGGCGACGCTCTTCGATAGCCTGGTTGGCCGCGGTGAGTTGCGCCGAGGAGCTTTCGGCCAATTGGCGACTGGCGTCGAGATCGGCGGCCATGTGGTTGAAAGCGCGGACCAGGTCGCCCATTTCACCTGTCGCGATTACAGCCACACGATGGTCGTACTTGCCGGTTGCAATCTCATCCATGGCATCAGCCAGGGCCTCGACGGGCCGGGTGATTTGTTTGGAGAGAAAATGAGCCAGCCAGACGCTGGAAAAGAACACAATCGCGGTAATGGCCAACAGCAACAGGAAGAAGATGGTGCGGATTTGATTGCGTGCACGGAATAGCCGCCAGTACTCGTCGGCTCCGGAACGGATGCGGACGACAGTCTGGCTCGACCCCTGCGGCATGGGCAGGGCTACAACTACGACTTTGCCGGAAGCGGTAGATCCCGTCCCGAGAGCGTATTCCTGACCCGACACGGAAACCATCGGTTCGTCCCTTCGCTGGGCCAGGGAAACAAGATTTGCCGAGAGGGGACCGTGTAGCGGTATGGCGGCCTGTTCTTCACCCTGATCCAGCCAGGGAAGCAGCGTAGCCGGGCTGGACTCGGGCGGAGCCTGAAAGTCGGCCAGCATTTTGGCGTCTTTGTCATAGACCATGACGAAACCGCCTGCGAGCGTTGTGCGATGCGCATGCAACTGATCATTGAGTGCCTGCCGGTCGAGATCCAGCGCACCGGAAGACGCGATGGATTCCGCTTCGACGCGCGCGTTGTTGGTGACGTATTGCGCCAGTTGCAGCGCCACGCGGTTTGAGTCCTCGCGCAATTCCGAGACGGGCTGGGAGAACCATCGGTCGATGGATCGGTTCATCAATTGAAAGCTGAACAGGAACATGAAGACAGCGGGGATGAGCGCAATCAACGCCGCGCCCAGCACCATGCGAGTGCGCAGTCGCGCGCCGAGAGCGCTGCTGGCCTGATCTGCATAGAGTTTGACGATGTTCCTGAGCAGCAACAACAGGAACGCCATCAGCACCAGGAAGACCAGCACGACGATCCCGGTAAATGCAAGGGTCTCCCCGGAAGTTTCCGGATTGAAAAGGCGAATGCTGGGGATGTTGAATGCGTTGAGCGCAACCAGCAAGAGAAGGAGCAGCAGGAATCCGCTCCCTAAGAGAGCAATGGTCCGTCGCCGTGGATCGCCGCTGGTTGGCATGCGGCGATTATAGAACGACAGTGAACAGTGGACAGTGTGCAGTGAACAGCCCAGGCCGCGATGTCCTTAGATTTGGGAACAATCCAGCGGGCTAAGGATCAGGTTGGTGATGTTGGTGACTAGCTGGTCTGAGCTATAACGCGGGCTGGTGGAGAGCTTTTTCCATGCCGGATCGTTGCGGAAGACATCCCATTTCGCTTCCAGTTCCTGTTGACTGGCAAAGCTGACCATGTAAGTCAGGCTTGGCATGCGTGTGCCGATGAGCGTGTCGCCGAAGAAGACGGGATGGAAGCCGGCATTGAGGAAGATCTCGAATTCGCCGGAATGAAACATCTCGACTTTGCGGACGTGGTCGCCGTTGCTGGGGCTCTCGTAGGTGCGGAGTTGAAAGATGCGCTTGCCTTTTGGCGGGGGTGTGAGTGCAGGCCAGCCGGTAAAGGCCGACAGCAAGCTGCTTTCCACGCGCTGAAAGGGCGGCGCGGCGGCGGTCGCGTTCCAGAACGGATCCGCAGCCTTCAGAAAGCCGTCATCCGCGGCAAGTTTGAGGTCGATATTGGCGAGAAGGTTGAGATTGAGGCTGGGAATCACCAGGTAGCAGGCGGGTGTCTCGGGTCCAAAGTCGAGGCGGAATGCGCCAATTGGGCCCATTTGTATGCGGGTAAGAGCCGGGATGAGCGCATCGGCAAAGTAACTCTCGGTCAGTTTTGTTTGTGGGCCCTGTTGAAGTGAGTAGCGGCGGATCTGGTAAAATTGGTGCTCTTGCCCCACCACGGGCGGAAGCGCCTGGGCCTGCGCGACTGTCTCGCGGGCCAAGGCTGCGGCTGAAGTTGCGATGGATGCGGCGAGGAATTGGCGGCGCTCCATTTTGACCCTCCTGGGGGCAAAGTTATCTTACGATACGAGGGCTTACGCTACGGGGCATGGCGGAAGAGTATCGTGTGACCGGGGCGGGCGTGACAGGGCGGACGGCACGGGACGCGCCGATTCAGCAACGGAAAAGGGAAGAAATTCAAGCTTAGTGGCGGGAATGACGACTACCCGCTCCGATTGGGCGATTACACGGCGAAAGCTGTTCAGGACGAGATGCAGGGCGCTGAAGCCTTTCCCAGACACTACGTGCTTCTATTGGCAGATGGAACCAAACACAAGTTTTCCATCATCGGTGAAGAAGAATGAGCGGGTCGTTGTAAACTATTCTGAACCACAACACCTTCTTTTGCGGAGCACGGCGACCACCCGCTGTACGCGGCACGATTCCTATTCCGACTGAATGACTGGAATTCGCGATATCCATCATTCGACCGCGGACATTGCAAGTTTTGTCTACAGCATGGAGGAGCAGAAAGAAGTTGGATCTTCACACACTCCACGTCGAACATGCGGCCCTGCTGACGCTATTCATGCTGTTGACGATTGTCAACATGCGCATGCACCGCAATGTCTCGGGCCTGAATTGGTTTGCGGGCTTTGGCTCTTTCATCTGTGCCGGAGCCGTACTGGTCGCTTTGCGGACCTATATTCCGGATGCAATTTCATTCGGACTGGGCAATGTGATGTTTTCTACCGGCTACCTTTGCCTGGATCGCTCGATGACCAGTTTTTTCGGAAGCGGCAACTGGCAATGGCGCGTTCAGGCCGCATTGGTCGGACTGCAGGGCATTTCGCAGATCGAATTTGGACTGATCCATCCAGACACCACAAACCGGCTGATTGTTCTCAGTATCATTCTGGCCGGGCAGGTGGCCATTACCGCGGTATTTGTGGTGAGACATACGCCGGTGTATATGCGGTCGGCGGGATTGCTGATGGGCATTCTTCTGATGTTTCTCAGCCTTGGAAACCTGATGCGCCTAGTTGGCCTGATCATTCAACCTGCTCCGAACGATTATCTGCGGGGGGGCGGCCTGTTGGCGTGGACGGTGCTGAATACCACTATTCTGCAAGGCGGAGTGCTGGTGGCATTTGTGTGGATGACGGCCGCGCGCCTTCACCACGATCTGGAGGTGCAGGCGCTGACCGATCCGCTGACCGGGGTTTTGAACCGGCGAGCCATTGAACTGTTGGCGAAGCGCACTTTCGCTTCGAGCGCGCGCGCTTCAGAGCCAGTTTCAGCGATCCTGGTGGACCTGGACGACTTCAAGCGAATCAACGATTCGTTCGGGCATCTCTGTGGGGATAATATGCTCATCGCGGTTTCGCGGTGCGTCGAACAGAAGCTTCGGCCGGGGGATATGCTGGCACGGCTGGGCGGGGACGAATTTGTGATCCTGCTTGGCAACACGGATGGGGAAACGGCGAACACAATTGCGCAGCGGCTTCGACGCGCGATTAAGGATATACGAGTTCCCTATGACCGGCACGAGGTGTCAATCACTGCCAGCTTTGGGGTGGGGCAGCTCAAGGATGTCTCTGAAGGCTGGAAGGAACTTCTGCTGCACTGCGATCGCGCGCTCTACGCGGAAAAAGGAGCTACCCGCACCCTGGTGATCGACGAGCCATCACCGGAATTGCGCTGAACTCATCGCTGAACCGGCCACTGAGCCGGCAGCCGACCTTGGGCTTAGACATTATGCAATCACGCTTGCGGCCGCAGTCCATGGACGGTGCTGGCTCTCGGCCACGCCGCGATGGGTTAGGGTGCCAAGCCAGGTATTTAAGCCTTCGGCCAGCCCGGAATCCTGCTTGAGCGCTTCGCGAGCACCGAGGTTGGCGATGCGCAGTATGTAGGGGAATGTGGAATTGGTCAGGGCCAGCGTGGAAGTATGCGGCACAGCGCCCGGCATGTTGGTGACGCAGTAGTGCACCACACCATCTACGACGTAGCTGGGATTGGAGTGGGAGGTGGGTTTAGCGGTTTCCACGCAACCGCCCTGATCGATGGCCACATCCACGATGACGGCACCCTTTTTCATGCGGGAAACCATGGCGCGGGTCACAATCTTTGGCGCCGTTGCACCGGGAATGAGCACGCCGCCGATGACCAGATCGGCTTCGCGTGTTGCGTGTGCCAGGTTGTAGCTGTTCGAAGCCAGAGTGTAGAGGCGTCCGCCGAAGATGTCGTCGAGGTCCCGCAGGCGGTTGAGGTTCACATCCACCAAGGTGACCCTGGCGCCGAAACCGAGAGCAACCTTGGCGGCGTTGGTGCCGACTACTCCCCCTCCGACGATGCAGACCTGCGCCGGGGGCACGCCGGGCACACCGCCGAGGAGAATGCCGCGTCCGCCGCGTTCTTTTTCAAGATAAGTTGCGCCGACCTGAACGCTCATCCGGCCTGCTACTTCGCTCATGGGCGTAAGCAAAGGCAGGGTGTTCTGGCGGTCGCGAACCGTTTCGTACGCGATACCGATCACTTTGGATTCAAGCAGTTTGTCAGTCAAATCGCGGATAGGGGCCAGGTGAAGATAAGTAAATAGCACCAGTCCATCGCGAAAGAAGACATACTCCTGCTCGACGGGCTCCTTGACCTTGACTACCATGTCGGACTTACCCCAGACATAACCGGCGTCGCCGACGATCTCCGCACCGGCATTCTGGTACTCGTCGTCAGGAAAGCTGGAGGACGCTCCAGCCTGGGTTTCGACCAACACGGTGTGGCCAGCCTCAGTAAGGGCCTTTACACCGGCCGGCGTTATTCCTACGCGGGACTCTTGATCCTTGATTTCTTTGGGGACGCCAATGATCATGGTTTGCTCCTGAACGAATTGGATGCTCTGCGAAGCGGCCTGGGCTTTCGAAAGGAGGAGGCGCCGGAGTCTGTTTATTTGGGAGGGCTGCTTCCGGCGCCGAATATCTACGCGCTTAGCACTGCAAATCATGGTACGGGTCAAACGGCTCTCAATGTGTGCAAAGTTCGTGTTAAATAGACATTATGAGAACGAAACGCGACAAAGATACCCAATTTGCGCACAAATCTGGCGCGGAAAGCCGGATTCGCGACGCGTATGAAGCAAGCGCGGACACACTTGACGATCTGGACGCGGCAATTCTGCGATTTCTGGAGCGAAACGGGAGAGCGACCAACTACGAGGTGGGCGAGTCGGTTGGACTGTCGGCATCAGCGGCCTCGCGCCGGATCCTGGCGCTTGAGACCTCCGGGGCTATACGAGGCTATCGTGCCCTGATCGACGACCGGTTACTGGGGAAGCGCATGACGGTTTTCATACGGATTACGCTTGAGCGTCAATCGGCTCCAGTGCTGGCTTCGTTTGAGGCGGCGGTGCGACGGTCGAAGGCAATTGTGAGTTGCCATCTTATGGCTGGCCAGTACGACTATATGCTCGTAGTCCGGGTGGCGGATATTGACGACTACGGAAGCCTTCACCAGAACGAGCTCTCCCGACTCCCAGGTGTGACGAGGCTGGAGACCAGCTTTGCGCTCAGGGACGTGCTGGAGGCAGGGGGTTGAGGCTCCCGGGACCCGAATACCCGGATGCGCCTACGCTGGAAGGCAGCGTAAGATGTGGGTACTTCCATGCGGCCCTTTGGCGAGTGTTGCAGGTCAGGAAAGGTTACTGAGGCGACCCGCGACAACATATTCATGTGTTCAGGAGCGGTGCGGCGTGGTTCAATTTTATTGAGCCGAGGAATCCAGATCAAGGACACCGGGAAAGGGGCAGTGCCGGATGGCGGATACGGACCAACACAATCCCAATGACGAATTGCCGGTAGGCAGCCAGCCGGGGCCCCCTGGCGGGGGAGCAGGGGCTGGCTATCACGATGAAGCAGCATCCGGAAAAGAGTTTCACGAAAACGATGCTGTTCCAGCGGAAGGCCACCGGCCGGTTTATCACTTTGATCTGACCTCAGAAACGGTAGTTCACTCGAGCGATGTCATCCACTCCGCCATGGAGCCGCTCCACCGGGATGGACGAAACTACGGGGCAGAAATCAGCGAGTTTTTCGATCACCCGACCGAGGAGCCGATTTATCAGTTTTATTTGGCCCCGGCGGCGGTAGCGCCGCCACCCGAATTCGGTTCAACCGAAGCGGAGGCCAGCATTCACGTTGAACCTGCCGGAGACGTGATCCGCGAGGAGCCGCAAGAGGCGGCGGCTCCAGCGGAGATGCAATTCGAAGCCGAACCGAAAGAAGTCGAGGCCGAGGCGCCCTTGGCGGCGTCCTCAGCGGAGCCCGCGGCACTGCCCGTAGTGTTGACTAAGGAACCTCCGAAGGCCCGATCGAAGGCAGGATTCTTCATCCTCATAACATTTCTGTCCGTTTTCATTTTGCTTGGGATTTACCTGGCAGCCTACATGAACCAAAAGAAGGCATTGGCTCCGGAGGAGGAGGCAGCGGCGCAGCAGGCGAGCGAGCTGACGGAATCGAGAGACTTAGGGACGGTGGATTCCAAAGCAGCGGGGCTGAAGGGACACCTTATCACAAAATGGAATGAGGGCCTCAGGTACAACTTCGTGATTGAACCCGACGATCCGGCGCGCCTGGCGGCATTCGAGTCGACTGTGAGTAATCCACCCCGCCGGGCATCATTCACGGTCCAGATCAAGAACGCCAATGGCTTTGTGCTGTGCAGCCGGGAGATTCTGTTGAAATTCGACCCAAGAATGGCGGCGGAGATTGAACAAGCCTCTGCGGAGAGAGCCGCAGGGAGGCGGCATGGGGCAAGGGCTGCCACGGAATTTGGGGAAGAACGGCGGACCGAACTTGATCGACAGGCTGCGTTAGAAGCAGAACGGGAACAAGGCAAAGGGATTTTTCAGATCAACAGGGACTCGAATGGGCGAATAGGGTCAATCAGTTCACAGGGAGAGATTCCGTGCCCCCAGCAGGCGTATGAGGGGATGGGTTACTGGAGTTTTCTGCCCGACTTCCCTTCTCCCGATGAACAGGACGCTTGGGCGAATCTGAAGGCCAAGGCTGGTGTGAAAGACGACACGGGGGTCGAGGTTAACACGGAAGGGGCACCCGCTCAAAAGTCCGAGGCTCACCAGCGAATACCTAACATAGAGACAGCCGCGCCGGGTACATTTTCAACATCCGGAGACGATGCGATCGTGGCGTATGACGCCTCAGCGGGGCACATTGAGACAAGAAGCGGCAAGATTTTTTCCATCGACAAGGGGGGCGCGGACGCCCGTGCGATCCAGGCGTATGACCTGCCGGTGTCGATCCATTACACGTGCAACGAGAGCGCGGCCTGCACTTTGACGCACGGTGGAGCAGTGATGGCACATGCACAATTGAGCCGGTAAGCTGTGTTCTTCGCCGGGACCATGGCGATGCAGGCAATTCGAATGCATTCAGGCAATAAGAGGGAATAGCTGTTTTGTTCTCCAAAGGGCTGTCGCCGTAACTGCGCGTTTTGTAGTGCTGGTTTTTGAATGGTCTAATGAAGTTTCAGCCTCAGGAACTTACCATTCAGCGACCCGAAGAGGTGCGTAAATATGTTCGAGCCAGATGAACCCAGCGAAGAAGAGCTGGAAGGTGAACAGTGGCATCAAAAGATACACCATGAAGACCAGACAGAACTCTTCTCGGCGGCGACAGAGACTCCCGGGGCTGCAGAAGCGAAGCCCGATTCTCCGCCGGAGGAAATCGCCGATCCCGGCCAGATTGATCCTTCCGGCGTAAAGGCCGACACCGATCAGGAACTCGTCGAGGCTCCCAAAGCAGGTGATGCGAGTCAGCTTAGTGCGGAGTGGATGCTTCCCATCCGGAAGCTCATGCAGAAACAAACCAGCCGCTATGCCATTATGAGTGTCGTGTTGGGAATTCTGGTTGGCGTGACCATCGGAGCGATTTCCTGGTATGAGGACAACCCGAGCGGGCGCTACGATCTTGGCCCGGTAACTTCAGATGCGACGGGGCTGCGAGGTCGCCTCTTCGTCAAGTGGGACCAGAATCTGCAATACAGGCTGTCGCTTGGACCGAGCGACGCCGACTATAACGCGGGGTTCTCACTGGCGGCGGGCAATCCTCCACGCCCTCTCTCCATTTCAATTCAATTGAGGGATGTTCAGGGATTCGAGTTGTGCTCCAAAGAAATTGTGCTGCGATACGACGCGCGGAGGGCGGAAGCCGTTTCTCCCGTGGCCCATTCCGGCGAGGGAGCGGCAGAAGAACCCAGCTACGCGCAGTTTGACGCGCAGGAAGCGGCGCGCGAAAAGGGCAAGGACGTATTCGAACTCCAGACTGGGCCGGATGGGCAGATAGCGTCGATTAACGCCAAGGGAGTTATGCCCTGCACCAGGAGCAACTATGTAGACGCAACCTCGTGGAGCATTGTGCCGGGCTTTCCTTCGATTGCCGAGCAGCAAAAGCTGCTTAGGAACCTCGAGGAGAGACGGGAGTACGCTGAGAACCTTGCGTACGAAGCCAGACAACCCAAAAGGAAATCAGCAAAGAAACCCGCACCCAACACCGTGGTGTTTTTCATTGAGGGCGACGATTCGATCGTTGAGTACGATGCGGCGGGCGGGATCATCGCAACGGGGGGAAGGAAGATATTTGCGATTGACAAGTCGGGCGCTGAGGCCGCTCTGCTGAGAGGAAGCGACTTCCCGATGAGGATCCATTACCGGTGCGATCAGGCTGGAAATTGCACTTTGATGAGCCAGGGGGCTGGGACTTTGCACACGCGGCTTAGGAGATAGCCGAAGGGCGTTTCGCGTGAACAACGGCGATTCTGCATTCGAGTCAACCCTTGGTTCATTAGCCCACAATTCACTCGGCGTTGTCGATCTGGGCGCGCTGGAGCTTGTCGGAATAGTCGATGTAGACGGATTTCCAGGTGCTGTAGAAGTCGATGGCACCAAGGCCTTCGCGGTGGCCATTGCCCGTTTGCTTGACGCCGCCGAAAGGCAGATGAACTTCGGCGCCGATGGTGGGAGCGTTGATGTAGGTGATGCCTGCTTCCAGGTCCCGGATGGCGACGAAGGCGCGGTTCACGTCGCGAGTGTAAATGGCCGTTGAAAGGCCGTAGTCGATGGAGTTGGCGATCTGGATGGCTTCATCGAAAGTGGAGAACTCGATGAGGCAGACTACCGGGCCGAAGACTTCTTCCTGAGCAATTTGCATGGCTGGGGTTACGCTGCCCAGGACGGTGGGCTCGAAGAAGGTGCCCTTGGAGTACGCGCCTTCCGTTAGAAGGTGTCCGCCGGCGAGCAACTTTGCTCCTTCGGCCAGGGCAATGGCGACGTACTTCCTGGTGGTTTCAATCTGCGCGGAGTTAATTTGAGGACCGACTTCGACGCTCTCATCCAAACCGTTGCCGACGTTGAGTTTTCTGGCGCGGGCGACAAGCTTGGAAGTGAACCGGGCGGCAATTCCTTTTTGTAGCAGAATGCGGCTGGTGGCTGTGCAGCGCTGGCCGGTGGTGCCGAATGCGCCCCAGAGAGCGCCTTCGAGAGCGAGGTCGAGGTTGGCGTCGTCGAGCACGATTTGAGCATTCTTGCCGCCCATTTCAAGGGAGACGGGTTTGAAGAGAGCTGCGGCGCGCTGGGCGACCATGGAACCCACTTCACTGGAGCCGGTAAAGCTGATGGCACGCA
>Ga0181531_10000594_pt1 | contig 24003 bp, 17 predicted proteins | sample PEATcosm2014_Bin_38_FD_119743 | JGI IMG/M metagenome (GOLD analysis project Ga0181531, IMG submission 119743) | Peatland microbial communities from MTU Mesocosm Facility, Houghton, MI, USA - PEATcosm2014_Bin11_10_metaG | ecosystem: Environmental > Terrestrial > Soil > Wetlands > Peat | place...
CGCCGTGCAGAAGCGGATCGACGACGACGTCGATCTTCAGGGACGGAAATTCGGCCGCAAGCCGCGCGACGACCGCGAGAGCAGGATCATTGGCCTCGCGCACGCCATAGACGATCTGAAATTGCGGATGAACTTGCCGGCATAGCGAACGCAGGTTTTCGTAGAGTCGCGGCTCCAACCCGCACAGGGGTTGCAGCACGGTGACCGGGGTCGGTGGACCCCGCGGCGCCTCGGCGCGCACGCCGATCCAGGCGAGCACCGCGACGACGCTCAACACCGAATGTCCGGCGGCCGCGGCGAGCAGAATCCAGCCGACTATCGCTATCGCAGCGTGAACGGCGGGTATTGACGCCAGGAATGTCATCAGCGACGACGGCCCCGTGACCTCAAGCGACGCCGCTTCAGGCCCGATGCGCGCGCAAGAATCGAAAGAATTCGACTCCTTCACGCAGACGCCGCTTCATCATGTCCCAACTCGAGAGCATCTCTTTGACGATCTCCCAGATTTTTGCGGGCCGCAAGTAGAAGCGCTCATAAAAGATCTCCATGCTGTGGAAGATCTGTTCCTTGGACAAGTGCGGGTAGCTGAGCGCCGCCAGTTGCACACCTTTGTCGTTGACGAGATTGACGGCGTCGCTCTCGACGAGCCACTTGTTTTCGACCGCTTGCCGATAGAGCGTCGTGCCGGGATAGGGTGCTGCCAGCGAGACCTGAATCGTGTGCGGATTGATTTCCTTCGCGAATTGGATCGTCTTCTCGATCGTCTCCGCGGTTTCCCCCGGCAGCCCCAGGATGAAGGTACCGTGAATCAAAATCCCGAGCTTGCGGCAGTCCTCGGTGAATCTTCGCGCGATATCGGTGCGCAGGCCCTTCTTGACGTTGTGCAGAATTTGATCATCGCCGGATTCGTAGCCGACGAGCAGTAGGCGCAGGCCGTTGTCGCGCATGATCTTGAGCGTCGTATACGGCACATTCGCCTTGGCATTGCAGCTCCAGGTCACGCCGAGCGCGCCGAGTCCGCGCGAGATCGCCTCGACGCGCGCGAGGTTCGACGTGTCCGTAAACGTGTCGTCGTCGAACATGACCTCTTTGACCTGCGGCAGGTTTTCCTTGATCCACCGCACCTCGGCGATTACGTTGTCGGCCGAGCGTACGCGGTAGCGGTGGCCGCCGACGGTCTGCGGCCACAGGCAGAACGTGCACTTCGAGCGACAGCCGCGGCCGGTGTAGAGGCTCACGTAGGGATGCAGCAGATAGCCGATGTAGTAGTTCTCGACGGTCAAATCGCGCTGATAAATGGGCGCGACGAACGGCAGCTCGTCCATGTTCTCGATCGATGCGCGCGGCGGATTGTGGACCACGGATCCATTTGCAGCGCGGTACGACAGACCGGTGACTTCCGGGAGCGGCCGACCCTCGGCGACCTCCTGACAGGTGTAGTCGAATTCCTCGCGGCACACGAAGTCGAGCGCCCGCGTCGCCTGCAGCGAACCCTCCGGGTCGACCATGGTTTTGGCGCCGACCATGCCGATCAATACAGCGGGGTTGGCCTCTTTCAATAATTCGGCGAATTTCGCATCGGTCGGAAACGACGGCGTGCTCGTGTGCATGATCACGAGATCGAAGCCGCGTGCAATCGCAAGACTTTGTTCGACGCCGATGCCGTCAGCCGGCGCATCGAGCAGCTTCGAGTCCGGCACGAGCGCCGCCGGCTGGGCGAGCCAGGTCGGATACCAAAAGGATTTCACCTCGCGCTTGGCCTGATAGCGCGATCCCGCACCCCCGTCGAAGCCGTCGAACGAGGGCGCCTGCAGAAACAATGTTTTGAGCGCTTTGTGCGCCGCCGAACCGATCATCATTGACACTCCTCGCGAAGTCGAATCGCGCCGCTTTTCGAGTTTACACGGAACAACCCGCAGCGACCATAAAGCACTAAAATGCGATCTATGCGGTTCAATTTAATGAGGATTCGTATGACAGCCAGACCACTGCGGCTGGGGATTATACTGTGCGTGCCGATCGGAGTTGCATTGCTGGGTTTATTCGCCGGCGCGGGCCGCGCTGCGGTCGACCCGGCCGTGGCCCAGGTTCAGGGTCTTGATGAGGCGCTGCTGGCGTCGATGAAAGCCGGCGCCGGCGCGAGCCAAATGGCGCGCTACGGCAAGCTCGCGCCGGTGGTCGAACAGGTATTCGACCTGCGCGCGATGACGGGATTTGCGGTGGGTGCGGCCTGGCCGACATTTTCGGCGCAACAACAAGAAGCGGCCATTGCCGCGTTCGCGCGTCTGACGATTGCGAGCTATGCGAACAATTTCAAGTCATTCGATGGCGAGCACTTCGAGATCAATCCGGAGGTCGTGACGCGCGGCGCCGACAAGGTCGTGCAGACCCAGCTGCTTTCTGCGCACGCGGCGCCGGTCACGCTGAATTACCGCATGCGCGAATCCGCCGGCTCCTGGAAGATCATCGATGTGTACTTCGGCGCGGTGAGCCAGTTGACGATTCGGCGGTCGGATTTCGCCGCGCCCGTCGCGACCGGCGGCGCACAAGGACTGATCGACCACGTGAACGCACTCAGTGATGCGTTGATCAAGCCCTAATGTGTTTGGGTGCTGCGCCCATGAGCGCGGGCTGAAACAACAGCGCGGATACCAAGGTCCAGATCAGCGAGATCATCAGCAGCCTTCCCATGCTCGCGGTGCCCGGATGGCTCGACGCCCACAGACTACCGAATCCGGTCGCGGTCGCGAGCGCGCTGAAAAAGACCGCGCGTGCGAGCGGCGAGGTCAATAAATGCGAGCCGCCGGATCGCCACGACACCACGAAATAAATGTGAAACGCGACGCCGATGCCGAACAATAGCGGCAACGCAATGATGTTGGCGAAATTCAGCGGTTGACCCGAGATCACACAGCAGCCCATCGTGAGCAATCCTGTCAATACGATCGGCGCCATCGTTATCGCGACGTCGAGCACGCGTCGCAGCGCAAAGAACAACAGCGCGGTGATTGCGATGAACGAGACGATGCCGGCCTCGATGAACGCACCGACGACCGCGTTGCCGGCCTCCTGGATCGCGATCGCGGTGCCGGCCGCATCCGGAACCACCGTCTTGAGCGCGTCCGCAAACCGCGTCAAGACCGCATCATTATTGGCATCGCCCCGCGGTAGCACCGCGATGCGCGCCTGACCGTCCGGGGTTACCCAGTCCCGCACCAATTCCGGCGGCAGCGTGGAAATATCAATCGGCTGCGGCCGCAGCGAATCGCGGATTTGCGCGAGCAACTGCTCAAAGCCGGGCATCAAGGCTTGCGCGACTGCGCTGCGCCGCGAGCCATCCGCCGTCGCGAGCGCTCGCAGCTCGGCGGCGAGCCGCGCTGCGCCGCCGCCATGGCCCGGCTCGCGCGCTGCCGCCTGTTCGAGACCCGCAGCCGTTGTCTCGAGCGCCTTGATGACCTCTGCATCAGTCGGCGCCGGAGCGGCGCTAATCGGGTTCAGCGGCAGATCGAGAAGTTCGGCCGCATCTTCGATGACTGCGATTTTTTCCGCTTGCTGTGTCGGGATGAAACTCGACAGCGTCCGCGCCGCATGCACTTCGGGCAGCACCTGGATCTTGGCGGCCAATGCGTCCGCCGCGCGTAGGTCGGGCCGGATCACCTCGACCGTGTTCGGCGTTTGATCCGGATCGCGCGTCACATCGAGCAGCGTCGCGACCGACGGGGCCGTGGGGCTGCGCAGATGCAAGGGGTTGAAGTCGAAATGCAACTTCGGCATCAACAGCGCCGAGACGACGGCCGCGGCCACGCCGATGCCGACGACCAGCCGCCGATGACTCAGCACGTAGTTGTCGAGCCGAGCCAAGCGCGGATCGGTGCCCCGAGCGGGCATGCCCGGCGGTTGGGTCAATTGGATCAATGCCGGCAACACGGTCAAATTCAGCGCCAACGCAACCAACATGCCGAAGCCCGCGACCACTCCGAGCTGCGACACGCCATAATAGTCGGTCGGCGCAAACGCGAGGAAACCTGCCGCAATTGCGCTTGCTGCCAAGCTCAGCGAACGGCCCATCGTGCGCCCGGTCGCGATGATCGCTTCTCGCGCGCTCGTGTCGCCCATGCGCTCGGCGCGATAACGAACGCTGAATTGAATACCGATGTCGATCCCGAGTCCGACGAACAGCGGGATGAACGCGACCGATATGACGTTGTACTGGTGGAATACGGCAAGCCCGATCGCCGCCGCGGTCACAAGGCCGAGCAGCGTCGTCGTGAGTATCGCGGCGATCAGCCAGACCGAGCGCACCGCCATGTGAAGCATGAGGATGATCGCGCCGAGCGCCAGTACCGCGATCAACGGCGCGCGCTCCGCGAGTGTTGCGAACTCCTCGGTCTGCAGCGGCAGAGGCCCCGTGAGGCGTACCCGCACGCCGCCCGCGGCATCGAAATGCAGCGTGGCCGCTGAAGCACGGATCGCGTCAATCGCCGTCTTACCCGGCTCGAGCCGATCGAACTCGACATTGGGTCCGATCAGAATGATCCGGCGCAGCGCACGTTGATCCGGAGCGCTGCCGGTCGTGAGCGATTCCCACGAGAAAAACGTCGGCTTGCCGGCACGCAGGCTCTCGAGCGCATCGGCCAACTTGGCGGTCGGGGCGTCGAGATCCGCAAACGACGCCGCACCGCTCGAGACACCCTGTAGCAAGGTCGAGAGCGTCGTCATGAGCCCGCGCAGCGACGGGTCGGCCGCGATCGGACCCAAGAACGGCTCGCTCTTGATCAGGCGCGCCATGTCGGTTTGCACCTCGGCGAGCGGAAGGTAGAGCAGGCCGTTGCGCGACCAGAATTCCCCAGCGTCCGGGCGGCGAACCGAATGAAATAACTGCGGCTGCGATTTCAAGCTCGCGGCGAGTGCGGCCGCGGCTGCTTCGGCCAGTTCCGGCGTTTGCCCGTCGACGACGACGATGATTTGAGACCCGCTCGGGGGGAACAGCGCGTTGAGCGTGGCCTCCCGCACGCGCCAATCGAGCTTCGGCGATATCAGCTCGCGCGTATCCGTGCTCATTGCGAAGTGGCTGATCGAATACCCGGTCGCGACGACCGCTTGCACGAGAGCGATCGCGACGATGATCACGGCATGATCTGCGCAAAAGCCAACGAGACGCGAAATCGGGGAAGCGCGGCCGTTCATTTAATTCGTGTCCGTGCCGCTCGTATAAGGGATAATCAATCGTTTGCACTCGAGGCCAACCCGCCGTGATTGAACCTGACATGCCGCGCCGCGTCCAGTCCGGCATGCGTCCCGGGCGCCGCTGGACGCCGGCAATTAGCGCCGCGCTAGGCGTAGTTGCGCTGTGTACAGCGGGGGTCGTGCGTGCGGCAGACGGCGCGGCACCCGCGCCGGATCCGACCGATCCGTGGCAGCCCTTTAATCGCAAGAATTACGCGATCCAAGAAGGCCTGGAGCGCGCAGCGATTAGGCCCACGGTGAGAGCGTATCGGACCTTGACACCGGGTCCGATCGGCGTCGCCATCCATAACGTGCTCGTGAACCTCTCGGAACCGGCCGTGTTGGTCAACGATGTGCTGCAGTTTCGGATCAAGCGCGCCGCGGTGCCGGTCGTGCGCATGGTGCTCAACACGACGCTCGGCCTGCTGGGGTTGATCGATGTCGCTGCGCGCATCGGCATGCCACACCACGACAACGAATTCGGCATAACCCTCGGGCGCTACGGCGTGAAGTCCGGGCCGTACCTGTATTTGCCGCTACTGGGCCCAAGTTCCCCGCGCGACCTGTTCGGCACGATCGTCGACTTCGCGACGAATCCGCTGCATTCGGTCAAGTATCCCTACCGGACCGAGGTCATCACCTCGCAATTCATCGTCGGCGGACTCGATCTGCAGATCTCGACCGAAGGCCAGCTCAACGCCTTGATGAGCGGTGCCGTGGATCCGTACGCCACATTGCGCTCGGCCTATATCCAGAACAAGCAGGGCGAGATCGTCGGCACCGGTGTGCCCTTGAACCTGCCGACGTTCGAGGACATCGACACACCGTCGCCGGTGCCCCCACCCGATCCGACCGCGGCGACGAGCACGCACTGAGAGCGCGCCAACAGAAGATCCCCCTCGCGATTTCTCGCGAAGAGGATCTCCTCAGGTGCTCAGTTGCCCGAGCCGTGGCAAAACCCGACACCCTTGTCGCTGTAGGTGGGCCCGCCGGTCGGCTGTGCAGGGTCCTTGAGTGCCGACTCGAAATCCCACTTGTAGCCATGCGGATCCAGCGTCAGGGCCATCACGCCCCAGAATTGGCCGCTGGCCGCCTCGAGATTCGCGGCGTTGAATTGCGCGCCGGCGTCAGCGGTTGGGCTCGTGCTCGAAACGACCGCATCGAGCGTCTCACCGCCGGTACCCACGATAAATTCGCGGATGCCTCGGTGGGGATCGTAATTTCCCGACGGGTCTAGGGGACGGTAGCGGGCGTAGAGGTGGTCGTGTCCGTTCAGCACGAGGTCGGCGCCGTACTGGTAGAGCAGTTGCCAAAAGGCCAGAGCGGTCGGGCCCTCGGGTACCGCGAGGCTGTCAGCCGCGCTGAACGAAGGCTGATGCCAGTACGCGAGTGTGCATTCGGAGTGATTCGCGGCGAGATCGTTTTTGAGCCAGGCGAGTTCGGCCGCAAACCACGAGCCCGTACAGCCGCCGGGTTGTGTCTCACACTCTATATTGAGTGAAATCAGGTGCCACGCACCCAGATTATAAGAGTACCAGCCGTCGCCGACGCCGACCGGTCCACCCGCGGGCAGCAGGCTGTTGCCAAGTCCGCCCGTTTGCTCAAAGTGCCCGGCCTGTCCATCGGAAAACGGCACGGGTTGGGTGAAGGTGCCCCCCGTGTCCGGGTTATTGGCGATCGTCGCCATCATCAGGCTGCCATCGGCATTGTGCTGGACGCCGTTGAAGTACGAGAAATAGCCGTAGCCGGCAACGCCGATCGCACCGTGCTCGGTATAAAACTCGTGGTTGCCCGGCGAAGGTCGCGTGATGAATTTAAAAGCGCCGTAGGTCAAATCGTAGGAGTTCTGAAAGTCCGAATATTGACCGACCTGGTATTGCTCATCCCCGACCAGCGCGACGAGGTCGGGCTTCATATTCTCAATCTGCAGTGCGGTGGCCGCTTGCGATGCGTTCAAATTCTGAGCGGTGTCCCCGTCGCAGTTTTCACCCGCCTTCTCACCCTCAGGTTCCTCGCCGGGCTGGCAGGCGACATCGCCAACCACCGCGAGCACCGGCGAGCGGCCGATTTTTGCGTAAGGCCAGTTGTTGTCCGGCGTCGGATTGCCGAAAGGCCACTGGTTGCCGTTGGCGTATGGACCCTCTGCGAATTGTGCCCGTGTTGCAGATGCGAATGTCAGCGCCAAAGCGGCCGCGCCGATCAGCGCAGCGGCTCGGAAGCACGTTCCGATCGTCTTCATGAGGCTCCTCCCGTTCTGATTTGTGGTTGGATTGCTGCCAGAACGGGGACTTTTATCGCCGCAATGTTTCTTTTCTATGTCGGAAGTGTGAAACGCGGGCGACAGGGACTACCACGCGGTGCCGCCGACCGCCAGGAAATTTCCCGGCAGGCGCTCGAGGGGACGAAGCGGATCTGAGATTTCCCTTGGCGCGCGTCTTGGTTTACAGCGACAACGCCATTCGATGCCACGCTCTGAACGGGTGGTTAAACCACTCATTCATCTCGTCCAAGTTCATCAGGTGAGTCTTCAACTGACTTCCATCTTTCACGACAACTTTACGCTGCACGCAGGCGTGCCTCATATCCGCCCACTCGTAATCGACGTCCAGGAAACTGAGAGTGACCAAACCCAATCCCCTCGGGTCCAGGCTACTCTTTTCGATCGTAATCGTCACGACGGTCGATACTTCGCTTACAGTTTTAAAATCTTCGCTGATTATAGGGTCCGCTCCCGCCACCACCCCGTAAATCTCGGAACTAAGATTCGCTATTTGCTCTCCTCTCTTGTCCTGTGGGTCCATGAAGACCCGTGTTGCTTTCCCCGATTCTTGTTTCAGAAGAAGCTTAACGTGAGCCCGACGCTTAACCATCTTGACGGGGCCGATTGGAGATTTAAAAGGTGTTTCTCCTACACCGACAAGTACTCCCCGATATCGCTCGTCCTCGACACCATCAGGCATGCCGGCAAGCCTTGCAGCCTCTTCCCCCATGGCGACCCTCCGGTCTATCAAGCAACGGGCCGCAGCGCGGAACCAGTCGACGCCATTTGCACGCGCAACATCCTGCAGGGCCTTTTCTACGTTCTGGGCGCGTGACATTGACAAGCTCATATTGAATTCTTCGGGGCCCGTCCGGCTCGCCAGCCCGATGAGAAATAGTTGTGCACGAGGTTCCCAGCTGCGCCGAGGCGTGAGATATGGGGGCATATTCTTATTCAACCAAAGGCTGTGTTCCGGCTTCAATACGGCAGAGCCAACATCGAACGCGTAAAGCAGAGCCGTTGGGGGTGTGGTGCTTACAACACGGACCTTTTCCATATTTATTCCTTTCATCGTCCGAACGGCCGCTGATCAGCCGTCGTGCTCATCCGCGCAACAATCATCGGCAGCCCCGTCGCAAGCACCGCAAGGACCTTTGCAGCGGCAGGCATCGCATCCCTTGCCGCCGCATTGGTCGCAGTCGCGCTTGCAGCGGCACTCATCCCAAATCGTGTAGGCCATCACGTCAAGAGTCTTGACCGGCGTCGTCGGATCGTCGCTCGTGATCACGAGTTCGCTGGCGATCGGACACTTCTCGGTAGCCTTGTAGCGAATCACGACGCCGAGGCATGCGCCGGGCGGCAGTGTGACCGGGAACGGATTGTTGATGAGCTTCCAGTGTGGGCTCTTGCGTTTGAACGCGACGCTGCTCACGAACAGCGAGCACTGGCCCATGTTGCAAATGGAAATCGTGCGTTCGGCGCGGCAGCAGGCCTTCACGCCGCCAAAGCATAGTGATCCGGTGACGACCAGCCGGCCCGCCGGCGCGTCGCCGCTGACGTTCACTTTGTGTGGGCTGCCGGGGTCGCTGCTCGTCACCGTGATCGTGCCGGCCACCGGTCCTATCGCCGTCGGCGCGAAGCGGATCGGCAAATCGAGCGAGTCCCCGGAACCAATCAGCAGCGGGAAGAAGTGCACTTGCGGGACCAGGAATGCGGTGGACGAGGATGAGATCGCGGACACCGTCACCGGACAATGTCCGCTGTTGTTGAGCACCAGCGGCTCATCGGCCGTGTGGCCGACACAGACCTTGCCGAAATTGCCGCTATCCGCGATCGCGAGACTGAGGCGGGGCGCCGGCGCATCGCCGGAGACCCTGACCACGTGCGGCGAGGCCGGGTCGTTGCTGAAGATCGTAATGGTCCCGGCTTTCGGACCTAAGCTCAAGGGTGCGAATCGAATCGGGATCTCGATCGCGTCGCCCTCGCCGAGCTTGATCGGGAAGGACAGCACGCTCGGCGCCTCGAAGTCGGCAGGTGCGGTAACGATCGAGGTGATCAGCAGCGGGCCATTGCCGCCGTTATCGATCGTCAGTTCCTCATCGACGAAGGAGCCGAGGCAAACACGGCCGAAATTACCCGCATCGGCAATCGCGGTAACGACTCGACCCACGGCCGGCACCACCTTGAATACAAACGGGTCGATCGATACCGGTACCGGATTGTTGCTGAGGTCGAGCAGCGTCTTGGTCGTGAAGTTGGCGTTGCGCTGGTAGATCACGCCGTTCGGAAAGTTGGCGTGATCGGGGGTGTTGTTGGCCGTGAAGATCCCGTAGAACGTCGTATCTACCGCCATCATCGAAAGATAGTCGCCGAGATACGGTGAGCCTGAAGCCGGCGGTGTCGCGGCAGGCGTATTGGCGAGTATGTGGGTCGTGATCGAGGCGAAGTCGCTGTGCGTAAACTCGAGCGTCGTCTGCCATTTTTGATTCGGCGCGCTGCCGGTGACCTGCTGATAGAGAAGCCCGACGCGGCCATGGCTGTTGATCGCGAGCGCCGGATTGGTCGCATTCGTGATGCTACGAATCGCGGGCAGCCACGTTGCGCCCGAGTTGATCGATTTGCGCACATAGAGCGTGTAAATACCGGCCTGCAAATCACCGTAGCAAACATACACGATCGCGCTATTGTTCGGATCGACCGCGATCGCAAGATCGCTGCCGATGCGCTGCTGTCCGAGTGACAGGGAGTTGAACGGATTGGTCACGCCCTGTGCAATGCGGATGCCCTGCTTGCCGTCGCTGTCGATCAGCGCGAGAAACGGCGTGACACCGCTCGCCCAATTGTCGTCGCGCACGATCACGACATCGCAAGCGGGACCGATCAACGCGTAATACAAGCCGTAAATCGTCCCGCTCGGATGGATCGCAGGCCGCGTGGGGTACCCGTCGCGGATCACCGTGCGCTGCTCGAGACGAACCGTGCTCGTGGCTGGCGCGACCGCGGCCGCATCGAGCGAGAGGTCGATCGTGGCCGGTATGTTGGCGGGCGCGTGATCATTGCTGCCGACATAGATGCGGTCTTTGCCCGCCGCCGTTCCGCTCGGGACCGTGGCGGCTTCCACGAACGGCTGGTCATCGTTTTGGCGCTGGGCCATCTGCTGCATCGTGACCGCGCCTGAGAAGTTGTTGGTCCTCAGGATGTCGAAATTGATCGTCGCGATATTATTGCCCGTGCCCGATAGCACGCCGCCGTACAACATTCCGCCTTTGGTCGCGAAGCGCAGCGTTTGATCCCGAATGGGCGTCGTGCCGATGAGGTCTTTGAGCGCCCAGGTGAGTCCCCCATCGTTCGAGTAAAACACCGGAGAATTGGGGCTGCCGATATTGGGACTCGGTGTAAAAGTGGTCGCTGCCATCTCCAGCGGATTGGCCGGATTGACCGCGAGGTTGGATTCGCTGTCCTGATTGAACTCACCGCTCGACAAATTCGGGATGATGTTGACAACCCTGATGATGTCAGTCATGTCAGCGCCCTCCCCGGTCACGCTCGACGAGACGCTCGATCTCGCCGCGCCGGTCGATCGGCAAAAAGTCGAGCGGGTCTGTCGCCTGATACGCGGATCGCGGCACGTGTTTCGGAATCTCGTCCTCCTTGAGGTGGATGAGGAGCAAGATGCCGCTGGCGCCGTCGCGCAGCTTCGGCGAGCGGAACCATACGATGTCGTCGCTGCTCGCAAACAGCACCTCGATCTCGGCTTTCGGCTTGCGACCCTTGAGCACGGCGGTGACGGTGACGCGCGCGATCGACCAGGCGGGGTCGTGCTCGGATCGAGGTGGGAAAGGCCGTTCGAGCGGCCGGCTATCGACGACCTCCGCCTCCACGATGAGATCGGCCGCCGCGACGCGCGCGCGCAGTGGAAGCTCGGCCACTTCGCGTATCGTCTCCGCGACTTGCCGGGAGACTTCGTGGGAACTCTCGACATGGCCGATTTCCCGCAGCAGCAGCACCTCGCCGAGCGAGAGACATTCGGTGAACAGAATCGGATTACGCAATTGCCGCAGCGTCGCGGAATGTTTCGTGACGACCAGCGCTTCGCGCCCGGCAAGGCCGCGCAAGACCGGCGTGCTGCGAATCACTTCCTCGATTCGCGCCGCGACAACCTCGCCGGCGTCTTTCGGAAGCGGCGGAGATTCAAGCTTGCGTTCGCCGTGGATGCTGCCGCGGAAGATAAACCCAGCCGCACCGACAACACGCTTCAGTTCCTCGGTATCCATCACGCCACCCCGGATAGCAAGTCAAGGCTTGGTTTCAGACCCAGCGTTTGGTCGAACGGCCGTGCTCGGCACCAATAGCCGCGCGGCGACCGCCAGTGTGATCACGAGGCCGAGCGACGCTTCGCCGAGGTCGAGCAGCAGATACATCCAGCTTGCGTGATACTCGCCGCTGAGTACCGTAGCGGCGATCCCGCTCAACAGGACGCAAGCGGCGTTGATCACAGTGCGGTAGTAGCGCTTGGTTCTGAACCCGAACACTGCGCCGAGGGAGGCTCCGAGAATAAACGGAATGAACTCTTCCATGTTCACGCTCCTTTCGAGGCTTGAGTATATCCCCGCTGCTGAGGCGTGCAACTTTTCCGAAGGCCGCGACGCAGCATGACTGTCGCTGTCACGATGAGCTGGACCGGGGCGGCAGCCAGCGCTGGAGCCTGCTCAGCTACGGGAGCTTCAGTCCAGCCAAACCGTTGGCTTTCCTGCATTCTAGTGCCCCTAGGGGCCAGGTCTGCATTGCAAAACCATCCGGATCATCTATGAACAAGTCGCGCTTTGTGGGACTCGCGTTTCTTCTAACGCTGGCGACCACTGCGGAGCTCAGCGCACAGGCGCCTCAAGCCTCGAAGGATGGACTCTACTTTCCGGAGGCCGTCGGTCAGACCGAAACCGATGAATACACGCGCTATGAACTACTGGCGCCCGAGACGGCCAGCTTCAAGATTTATTACGAGGTAGCCGCGACGACCGCGGGGGCGAGGTTCTTTTATAATCCAATCCGAAAAGGCAGCGCCGCCAGCGAGGAAGCCGTGTTTGATGCGATGCTCGGAACGCCGCTGCATTTCGAGGTCGTGAGCGGCGCGCAGGCGCGCAACGATCCGTTGATGCCGGATGCGGATCCGCAAACCAACTACATCAAAGTCACGCTGGCTCGGCCCGTTCCGCCGCAGGGCCAGGGTCGTGTGCGGGTCGTCAAAACCTACACGGATGCGAAAAGCTACTCCTTGGACGGGAAGACGCTGGTGTTCAATCGGCCGCTCGGCGTCAAGCGCAACAAAGTGGTTCTGCCGGCCGGATATGAAGTCGTGGGCTTGACGGTGCCGTCGCAGATCCTCACGGAGAAAGACGGACGCATTGCGATCAGCTTTCTGCATGCGGGAGCGGGCGAAGCGCCGCTGATGCTGCGCGCAATCCCGGATGCACAGGTGGGAACGGCGGCACTCCCGACGGCGTTGACGGAGCAACGCAGCTGGGAGTCGCCGTTTGAGGGAGAGACCGAGGAGGACCGGCTCTCGGAGCGCGCCCATCAAGACCGGGACATCGTCTACTTCTTGCAGCAACCCGAAACGCACGCGTTCAGCCTGTATCACGACTACACCGAATCGCGCTTGGGTGTGAACGGCTATGCGAATGTGGTTCGCGAAGGCAGCGTCGCGAGCCACCCGTCGGCCAGCATTCTCGACACGGGGGAGCAATTGAAGGCCTTGGAGATGAGCGGCGCCGAAATGCTCGCATCAAAGATCAACGTGGGCGAAGCAGTGCCGCCAACGGCCCGCGTCGTAGTGATTCCGTTCGCCGCGCTCCGGACGGGCGAGACGCTACGGCTGCGCATTGCAGAGACGTACACAGCGCCGTTGAGCTACAAACTCGACAAAGAGGAACTGGTGTTCGATCGCAGCCTCGGCAGGCCGCGAAATGCCGTGGTCTTGCCGTCCGGTTGGTATTGCACGTTCAGCGCGGTGCCGGCGACCGTGAGTCAGCTACCGGATGGACGCGTGCGCTTGGACTACTGGGATGATCGGCCGGAGGCGGTGGACGTGCTGATCAAGGCGAAGCGGCGCGTGGGCAGCGATGCGTTGCGGTAGCGCGGATCTGATGACGGTTAGGGACCTCTGTTTTGCACTGCTACTGGCCGTCCCAGCGATGGGCGTGTCACAACCGGCGCCCACGACCGACGCACGCTTGCAAGCAAGCGTATCGAGCTCGGATATTGTGTTGGGGCAACCGAATGTTCTTCCGACCCAGGCGATGCCGCTAGGCAATGGTCGCCTTGGTATTGCCATTTGGGCCGCCGAGGGGATGACTTTGCAGCTCAATCGAAGCGACACGCTGCCCGGTCGCTTGTCTCCGGGCCAGGTCGTCTTCCCGGGGCTAGCGCCAATGATCGCCGATCGGAAATTCCACGGCCGTTTGTCGCTGTTCGACGGTGTGTGGCGCGCGGCCGGCGGCGGCATGAAGACCCAAGTCGTTGTGGATCGCGACTCCGACCGGGTGATCGTCGATGTCTGCGGCGCGAATCCAATGCTCGAGCAATCGGTGATTCTCAAGTTGTGGTCACCCCGGTCTCCCGCCGCGATCGTCCATGGCCGGTCGGTACTGCTGGCCGAGCACTGGCGCGACGATCAGCTGCCGGGCGCTTCCGGGTGGGCGTTCGGGTCTTTGGCGGCGGTGCAGGTCATCGGTCGCACCGTGGCTGCACATAGGATTGACCGCAGACAGCTGGAAATTCGCTTCAAGCCGATGGCCGACGGCCACTACCGCGTGATCATTGCGGCACCGGCTTTCAGCGGCGCCGTTGATCCGTGGTCGGCTGCGGAACGGACCTTGACTTCGCCTGTCGATCTATTGGCGTCGCAGCATTGGTGGAATGCGTATTGGCGGCGCGCGGGCTTGATCAGCGCCTCGGCCCCGGATGGAAGCGCCCGGTATTTCGCATCGCTTCGGACGCTCTACCTATTCTATGCGGCGGCACTCAGCGCCGGATCGACTCCCGGATCCCAGGCCGGTGTCGCCGATTTGTTTTCCTCGGCCAAGGATTTGCACTTTTGGGATCCCGCGGCGTACTGGGAATGGAATTTGCGCATGCAGGTGGCCGCCAACTTGAGTGCGGGCTTGCCGGAACTCAACGAACCCTTCTTTGCGCTGTATCGAAATAATCAGGATCCGATCCGGCGCTGGACGCAGGCCAAGATGGCGGGGCGCGCGGGCCTTTGCGTACCGGAGACGATGCGATTCAACGGTGTGGGCATCGAATATGAAAGCACTGCAATGCGGCCATTTGCGATCGTGACCCACGGCTGCGATCTGAATTGGACAGCGGAAGCCAACGCCCGCACGCTGACGACGGGCGGCGAAATCGGCTTGTGGGTTTGGGAAACCTATCTCAAGACCGGCGATCGTGCGTTTCTGCGGGCGAACTATTCGTTGATGTCCGGAGCGGCCCGGTTTCTGTTGTCATACCAACACCTCGGCGACGACGGCCGCTTGCATACCTATCCGTCCAATGCGCATGAAACCCAGCATGACGTCCATGACCCGACGACCGACCTGTCCGCGATACGGGCGCTCTATCCCGCCACCATTGAAGCCGCGCAAGAACTGTCGCTCGACGCCGATTTGGTGGCGGAACTCAGCGCAGCGCTCGCGAAGACGCCCGAGCTGCCGCTCGTGGCGGCCAAGGGCGTCGCCGATATCACCTTGCCGGCCTCGGCGCAGACGCCGGGCATGGTCATTGCCGCGAGTTACGATCCCGATGTGCCCTTTGTAAATGGCGAAAACATTGGACTGGAAGCCGTCTGGCCGTATTCCTTGATCGACGCGAGCAATTCCTTGTTCCCGGTCGCGCAGCGATCCTACGCCTATCGACCATTTCGCTATCAGGCCTCCTGGAGTTCGGACCCCATCGACGCGGCTCGCTTAGGCTTCGGCGCAGAGCTATCCCACAGCCTCTATGAGTTGACGCAGCTCTACCAGATCTACCCCAATGGCATGGCGGACCTGGGTATCGGGGACGGCGAATTCTATATCGAGCAGATCGCGATCGTCGCGGACGCACTCGCGGAGGCTCTCGTGCAAGATTACGGCGCACAGCTGCGTATCGCGCCCGCGATTCCTCCCGACTGGACGATGAGCGGGACCGTGGCCGTGCACGGTAACGCGCGCGTCACGGTCAAGGTGCAAAACGGCAAGCTCCTGCAATTTGAGTTGCAGGCGAATTCCGCGCACCAATTCACGATCGCTAATCCGTGGCCGGATCAGCCAGTCATTCAGACGCGCCTCGATTCGCCAGACTCGCGATCGACGCGGGTAACGAAACTGATTTCCCTCGATGCGGAAGCCGGCGCGACCTATGTCTTCCGGCCATCGGGCCCCACCGATGTCGAAGACTCGGCGGCCATCGAGGACGCGGCCGCCGGCCCGCGATCCCTCGGCCGCGCCAGCATCGGACTCGGCGAGCCGTGCTGCGCGGCACCCGCCAACTATGATGGCGACAAGGGAGTGAACTGGAAACCCGCAAGCGACGATCGCCGGTCAACGCGCGAGTAAGCGCCGGCAGCGACGTGCACCTCTACTTTACGCCAGACGCGAGCGGCAGCAGTGCATGCAGCAGCCAAGGGAGTGTCGGATCCTTGTCCGACGAACTGCTTCTTCACGAAATGGTGCATGCCTTACGGGACATGCAAGTAAAAAAGGAATCCAATTCCAACGGAAGGCAATCTATCAGCCTTTCCGCAGAGGCCGCGGGCATGGCAAGACCGTCACACCATGACGGGTTGGGCGCCAGGGCCGGCGTGCGGATGCTTGTCCACGGGAGTGGTCAGCCCGATGTCCGCATCGAGCGCAACTTGGGGTCCGGCCGCCGATGCTCCAGCACTGAGGACCGGGTAAAGCGCCAACTGCTCGACCGCGATCGCAAACGGGTTGGTCATGTTGAATATCGCCGGCATCCCAGGGATTCTCGGCATCGAGGGTGGGACGAACATGCGTTTGGGAAAACTCGCATCCGCAACCTGCTTGCTGATCGCCACCCGTTTGCCGTCGATGTACCAAGCATGTGACGGAAAGATCGATCCATGCCCATAGAGCTTGAGCTTTCCGGAATTCCAACTCAGCAAGGTTTCACACCAAACCCAGGGAACGTGATAGGGACAGCCCACGGTATTGACGCCGATCGAGTCGGTGTGCATGCCGGCACGAAACTTGATGATGCCGTTGACGAGGACGATCTCGCCGGCCCCGAGCGCCGGCAACGTCGTGTTCGCGTGCCGCGACTGCGTGTAGACTTTCGACAGCAGGCTGGCTTCGCCCGCATACCACGCGAAGCTATACACGCTGCGGTCGAAGCTGAGCAGGGTCGACGGCCAGTTGCGCATCTTGAACGGCGGCGTGAACCCGGGGTCGTGGAACGCGTCGATGACCTGAAACGCAGATATGCCGCTCGGTGATTCCTCGAATGCGATGCGGCAATACGTCATTGCCCGGAAGTTCTTACTTTTTTGGAAACCGGGCAGATCTGCAATATTGTCGCCCGGGTCGCCGTTTGCGGTCGCCACCAAGCCTAGGTAAGTCTTCGGAACCCATTCCGGGTCGTACAAAGTCGCCTCGGCTGCGAGGCTGATCGGATTGGGTGTTTCATTGATCCAGCTCACCGAAGCCACCGTCAGTTCGCGACGCATATTTTCCATCCATGGCCTTGCAGCCTGACAACGATCGCTGTGAGATTTTCGGAGCCATTATCGTGGCTGTCGCTTAATCCTGTCCAATTGTTGCGCCATGCGCGTCCAAGTGATGGGTAGCAGAGCTGCCTGACGAAGAATTACATTGCTATATGGGCGAGGCGCACCGGTGTGCTCTGAGCCGGTCGGATTTAGGCTCTCGCAATACATCCATCGCGATGCGCGCCATCACAGTCGATCAGCGCCGCTTCAAAACCCATGCCGACATGTTTCAGACTGGTAACCTGTTGATGAGTCGCAGTTTTATCGGCTGACCATCGGAAATAGTTGTCCCACATCACGGTCTCCGCGATCAATTGCGCCGGACGCTCGCGCGCCCACGGCCGCGCGTGCGCTTGCTACTATCATCGCCATGATTGCCGCACGCGGGCCGACGATGAGCGAAGGCCGATCGACCGACGTGAGACGCGTCAAGGACTCGTCGATGCGCGGCGCGGCACGGTGAGCGAATGAATCGACTCTCGTCTGTTACGCGTTCGCAATCTCTGACCGTCGCCGCATGGATTCTGATCGCGTTGGCGGCACTGCCGTTCGCCGCCCGGGTCAATGACGAACTCGATCCGTCGGTGCGGCTTCAGGACACCGAATCAGGGCGCGTCGAGGCGGATCTGCAACGGCAATTCAGGTCACCCTTTACAAAAATCGCGCTGCTGCGGATTGCAGCAGGCCCGGCGGCTCGGACGGCCGACGGTGAGGCACTACTCAAGCAAGCCACCGATACGATACAACGTACCCCCGGCGTGCAAGGAGTCATGTCCTATCTCGACCGCAATGACAGCTTGTTCGTCGGGCAAGACGACAGCCCGATCATCATCGTCGGATTGAACGCCGCGAAGGGCTCCGACGACGCTTTGATGACCAAACTCAGCGAGACGACCGAAGCCTTGCGCGCCGAGTTTCGCGACAGATACCCCGACGTGACTTTCGGCTGGACTGGCGAGGCAGTCGTCAATGCCGACCTGCGGCACGTGAGCGCGAACGAAACGCGCGCCGCCGAATTGCGCGTGCTTCCGCTCACGTTGGTGCTCTTGCTGATTGCATTTCGCTCGCTGCTCTCGGCGGTTCTGCCGGTCGTATGCGGCGCGCTCACGATTTTGGTTTCGCTCGCGTCGATTGAAGCCGTCAACCGGGTCTGGCCGGTATCCATCGTCGTGATCAGCATCATCAGCATGACCGGTCTGGGATTGAGCATCGACTATGCGCTGCTTATCGTGAGCCGCTATCGCGATGGAGTCGTCGAGGGTCTATCGCGACCCGAAGCGGTGCGGCAAGCGGCCAAATACGGCGGCCGCACCGTAATCGTTTCCGGCTTGACGGTCGCGGTGGGATTCGCGGCCATGCTACTGGTGCGCGTCAGCGAGATTCGATCGATCGGCGTCGCGGGACTGCTGGTGACGACGCTCGCGGTCTTGATCGCCACCACGCTGCTGCCGATCCTACTGGCGTGGATTGGACCGCGGATCGACGCCGGCCCGTTGAGATTGGGCGGCAAATCAGGCGCCGGGCGCCACTGGCGGCGGTGGGGCAGATGGGTAACGCGACGCCCCCTTGGCGTACTGGCGGTAGCGGGCATACCGCTTTGCTTACTCGCCGCTCAGGCGGCGCATCTGCGCATCGATCTGCCGCGCGGCCACTGGCTGCCCGAGAGTGCGCCGTCAGTACGCGTTCTTCATGAAATCGACTCGGTGGCGCGTGGTAACTTCGGTCAAATCATTCAGGTGATCGTGCATTTCCCTGCGGGAACCCCTATTCAAAATGAAGCGGGCTGGCGCGCCGAATCTCGGCTGGTGCGGTTCTTTGCGCACGACGCACGAATTCAGCACGTGTGGGCCGCAACGACCATGAGCACCGTGCCGCTCGGTGGGCCTGAGATCCTGACTCGGCTACCGGATTCCGTGCGCCGCAGTTTCCTGAGCGCGGATGGCGAGGCCGGACTCGTCGAACTGTTGCCGCGACGCGGGGTCGCCGCCACCGATGCGGCGCTGCTGGTGCGCGAAATTCGCGCAGCCGATCCGCCGGCGCTCACGGGGCTCGCGGGCACGCGCCTCGAGGTGGGTGGGGTACCGGCATTCAACGCAGATTACGAGGATGCCATCAAGAACACGATGAGCACCTTGGTCGCGAGCGTCATCGGTGCGACGCTGCTCGTCTTGGCGCTGGCATTTCGCAGCGTGCTGATTCCGATCAAAGCGGTTGCGTTGAACCTGCTGTCGGTAGCGGCCGCATTCGGTGCCGTCGCCGCCGTCTTTCAGCACGGCCTGGGGTCTCGGCTGCTCGGCTTGGATCGCCCGATGGACGGCGGATTTCCGATATTGCCGGTACTCGTGTTCTGCATCGTATTCGGCTTGAGCATGGACTACGAAGTGTTCATCGTCGCTCGGATCGCGGACGGTCGACGTACGGGACTTGCGGACAACGACGCAATCGTCGAAGGACTTGCCGGCACGGGCCGTGTCGTCAGCTTTGCCGCGGCAATCATGGTCACGATATTCGGTGGGTTCGTTCTTGGCGAATTTGTGCTCATCAAGGTATTGGGATTCGCGCTCGGTGTCGCGGTGCTCTTGGATGCCACCGTGATTCGCTTGGCGGTCGGGCCGGCGCTCGTGCGGCTCGCGGGACGTTGGAACTGGTGGCCTGGCCGTTGAACGGCGCGCCGAAGGTTCTTGCAGCGCCGATCGTGATCCGATGGATTTTTTGACCACCCGCCCCGCTCGAGCGCACACTGATTCGACGCGAGGCCAACACGGACGTCATCTCAACATGCGCATTGCCCGCCCTCGACCGATCGTCAACGTCATCGCAGCGCTTAGCTTCTCGACCGCCGCGATCGGCGCTCAATCGCCGGCCCCGCCGGAGAGCCCGCAGCCCCTCGACCTCAAGCCGGGACTGTGGGAGGTCGTGAAAGTAACGACGATACTCAACCACCAAATGAATCTCGAGCAAATCTTCGCTCAATACACACCGTCCCAGCGCGACAAGCTCATTGCCGACATTCGCGCCAAGGAAGACACACCCCACCCCAATACGCAAAAGGGCAACCTCTGTTTCCCGAAACAAGAACCGGCGATGACGGCGCTGATCGTCTATGCGGCCAATGACTGCTCCCGGACCGTCACGGCCTCCGCCCAAGCGTCGGGCATGCACGTCGTTTGTCCGACCAAAGCCCAAAACACTGCGGCAAGCAGCGCGATCGTGGAGCAGACCAGCCATTTCGAACTCATCGATGCGGAGAATTTCACGGGAACGATCAGTGCCCACGAGTCGAGCGACGCGCTCAAAATGAACGCCGACATCCGCTTCACCGGCCATTGGCTGCGCGACACCTGCGGTCCCGCGCCTCTGCCGCCGGGGCAGGCCGTGCCGATCTCGGTCTCGACGGCCCGCATCGGCAACCGCTATGAGATTCATATCCAGAATCAGACCGCGCAGCCCGTGACGGCCTACGCCTTCCAGATCAGCGGCTTGGGTGGTCAGGGCTCCACTCGCTTCGTCGACGCGCGCCTCGACGGTGCACAGCCGATCAAACCCCACGGCGGCGCCGCCCAATACTTTCCCGATGGTGTCCCGGTCGCCACCGGTGCCGTGATTGCCGGCGTGTTCGCAGACGGTACGGCCGTCGGCGAGCCGAAGACGCTCGCGGAGCTCATGGGCCGACGCGTATCACGGCTTCGCGCGCTCAAGGCGATCAGCACGATACTCTGTGAGGCCGAGCGCAAGGGTCAAGACCCCGGCAGCGTCGTCCAACGATTGCAATCTCCAGCGCCTTACACCGACCCGTCCGACATCGCGATGCTCTCCAATGTGTATACCGGAACCTTCGTCAACCTGGCGGAGCGCATGAAACACAACGGCGGCGGACCGCCGATGTCGATCGAGCAAGCGATGCAGAACGTGACGTCGCAAAGCGCCGCACTCGCGCTTGACCCCGTCAGGGATCCCGGCGGCAAGCTCTATATCACCCCGGACCTGATGCCCCAAGCTTGCGCTGCGAGCTCACGCTGAGGGCTGACGCCGATGGCGCGAGCGACGAAACGCGATTCGTCGGGCTATACTCGCGCAGACAGCGTTCGTCGAGGACCCGCGCGATCGCGATGCAACCATCGGGATACCGGAACGACGCATAGCCGGGAGTTAGAACCATGGCGTGGCTGAAAGTGATCACGGATCCATTGGAAATTACCGCTTCCGCCCTCGCGTTGATTTTTGGGGTGGCGACCGGCGCTCTGCGCCACCGGCGATCGAAACAACTGCGGTGGTTGGCACCGCTCGCCGCGGGTTTGGCGGCGTTGTGCATCGCCGGCGGCCTGTTTTTGGCCTACCAACGCGCAGCGGATGACACTACGAAGACGACCGGGAGATCACCGGGGTCTTCCCGATCGCCTGCAGCCGAGTCGCCGCGCGAGATCAGCGTGCATGCCGACCACATCGATCAGAAGGTGACCAACGGCGCCGCTGTCGCCGGCGTCGGCGGCAATGTCACGGTCAACGCGTCAGCGCCGCAACCGCAGCCGCAGACGAACTCAAAGCCGCCGCAGTCCAATAACGACTAGCACTGCGCACCTCTCGTATGCGTTGGCTCGCTATGGTCCTTACTCTGTTGGCGCTCGATGCCGTCTCGCAGACCGTCTCCATCGGGCCCGTTCATCAACAGGGTACCTGCACAGCGGCAGGCGTCGGCGGAAACCTCACCCTCAACTGCCCGGGACTCGATCCGTCGATCATTCGACAGCTGGAGAAACATTTTCAAAAGGAGCTCGCGCGCAGCGATATGCGAATCGAGACGATTACGAAGGAGGCCACCGAATGGCGCGATAAATATTTCGCACTGGTTGATCAACTGGCCAACGTCATCGCTGACGAGCCGCTCAAACGAAAAGCGGAGGATGCGCTCAAGGCGGGCAAGCTGGACGAGGCGGCCGATGCGCTCGACAAGGTCTTGGCCCACGGGGAACAGGCGGTGGACCAGCTTGCCCACAACTACTTTCAACGGGCGCTTCTCCATCAGCTGCAATTTCAGCCGCTCGAGGCGCTCGCCGAATTCAAGAAAGCGTACGATTATCGCCCAGAGCGCACTGAATACGCCGAGGCCTATGGCCGTTTGCTGTTCGACCAGCGTGACCTCGCCGCGTCGGAAAAGGTCTACGAGCAGTTGCTCGCCAATATGCGCGCACTGTCGAAAGCCGATGAGCACCAGTATTTGCCGGAGGTGGCGTTCATCCAGAACGTATTGGGAGCCATCTTCGGAAACACGCAGCGATTCGCGGACGCCGAAACGGCCTATGCAGAGTCATTGAGCATTCGCCGTGAACTGGCGAAATCCAACCCCGCGGAATTCCAGCCCTATGTCGCACAGACCGACTGCAACCTAGGAACGCTATACACCACGCTGCATCGGCTCGCAGATGCCGACATGGAATTTGCAGAAGCATTGCAAATCTACCGAGCGGCAACCCAAGACCACCCGCAGGACCCGCAATACCAGAGCGAACTCGCCGCGACGCTCAACAGCAACGCGATTCTGCGCGAAGAGCAGCAGCGCGCCGCCGATGCCGCCAAGGATTATGCCGAGGCTCTGCAGATCTATCGCGAGTTGGCCAAGGCCAATCCCCGCGCGTATCTGGCAGACATAGCCCGGGTGCAAAACGGCGTCGGTAACGTCGAGGAGAATCTCGAGCAGCCCGAGCAGGCGTTTGCCGCGTTCACGGAGGCCCTCGATATCTACGGTAAACTCGCAGAGTCCAATCCGTCCGCGTATGGTTTTTATCAGGCCTCGACGTTGATCAATTTGGGGAGTGCAGAAGTGCAGCTGCACAAAAGCGAAGCAGCGATTGCGCATTTCAACGCGGCGCTCAGGTTGTACCGTCAGTTGTCCCGTACCAATCCCGAGATGTATCTACCGTATGTGGCGCTCGCGTTGACCGATCTGGGATCGATCTACAACGATGAGAATCGATTGCAGGATTCTCTCGCGGCTTACAGCGAGTCGCTGCAGATTCGACGCGACTTGGCGAAATCCAACCCGTCGGTTTATTCGAGGGACGTTGCGTACAGTCTCAACGGGCTTTACCTGCTGTATAGCAATCTGCATCGCGACAAGGAGGCGATGGAAGCGGCGGCGGAAGCGGCGGAAATCTACGGTGGGTTGGCGAAGAACGAGCCGGGTGCCTATATGCCTGAGTTGGCAAAGACCCTCGAGAACTTGGAAATGGTTTATGCCAATCTGGGTCACAGTCGTGAAACCACGGAGTGCGCAGAGCTCGCCCTGTCGATCTATCGCAACTTGGCCAAAGAGAACCCGCGCAGATATCTTCCCGACGTCGCCAAGCAATCGGAAGTTCTCGGGTATTCTTACCATTGGCAAGGACGTAAAGATGAGGCGAAGCGAGTTTGTGCCGAGGCCACCGACGTTCTCGAGAAGCTCGCCACCGATCGCCCCGAACAGTTTGGCTCGATGCTGAAATCGGTATGCTCGTTTCTGAACGACGACAGCCCGGCTCGGCCGTGACCGCCGAACTCTTTTCGGCGAACCATCAAGCGATCGCACCGGCCGATTTTGAACTGCGATGCCGCTCGATGCTCTAGGTGAACTCTCCTGGGTTCAGAAAACGATTCTGTGTAATGAGCGGAAGATCCGGAAATAGCCCGGGAACCTGGCGAAAGCGCTCTTCTTTCAGGCGTTGAGAGACCTCCTGCAGAACGATGCCACGATCTAGGGCGGACGTCGCCGTCAGCA
>Ga0181531_10000597_pt1 | contig 23983 bp, 24 predicted proteins | sample PEATcosm2014_Bin_38_FD_119743 | JGI IMG/M metagenome (GOLD analysis project Ga0181531, IMG submission 119743) | Peatland microbial communities from MTU Mesocosm Facility, Houghton, MI, USA - PEATcosm2014_Bin11_10_metaG | ecosystem: Environmental > Terrestrial > Soil > Wetlands > Peat | place...
CTGTCCGCAATCGATGACACAGCTGATACGGTGAATCTTGAGCCGGCCGCCCTGGATGGAGATTTCCGCCACCTGGGCGATGCAGGCGGCGTAGCCCTCCATGAAGGCGAGCCCCTGGTGGCGTCCCGTAACGGGATGGCCCCATGCCGAGCGCTCGGCGATCAGCTGCAGCACCTGGCGGTGGCGCGGCTTCCCGGCCAGCAGTTCCAGCCGGAACTGCAGTGGATCTTTCGATATTGCCGCCGCCAGCTCGTCGATGGAGCTTTCGACTGCAAAGCAATTGGGCGAATGGCTCACCGAGCGCAGATAGCCCACATCGATACCGATCTCATGGCGGGTATATCTCAAATCGAAATTCGATACCGCGTAGGGAAAGTTCTGCACATACTCGATCACCGAATCGAAGGGATCCTTGTTGGTGGGATCAAAGCGCGCAGTGATCGATGGGCTGGTGATGTGCAAGTCCCAGGCGACGAGTTTGCCCTTCTCATCCAGACCGGCCGTGACCTGCTCGCGTGCGGGCGGCCTGTACAGGTCGTGCGTCATGTCATCTTCGCGGGTCCAGATCAGTTTCACCGGCGCGCCTACTGCCTTGGACGCTTCGACGGCAGCGGGCACAAAGTCCACTTCGAGGCGCCGGCCGAAGCCGCCGCCCAGCAAGGTGGTATGAACATTGACCCGCTCGGGCGGCAACCCGGCCGCGCCGGCCGCGGCCGTCTGCGTCAGCTGCTGCACCTGGGTACCGACGTACACATCGCAGCGGTCCGCCCTGACATCGGCGGTGCAATTCATCGGTTCCATGGTCGCATGCGCCACCAGCGGCAGCTCGTAGACCGCGGAAAAGGTCCTGGCCGCCGTCTTCATCGCCTCGAGCGCATTGCCGCCTTTGAGCGCGGCAATGACATCGTCACTGCCCAGCGCTGAAACGCCGGGGCTGGCCGCGGCGGCTTGGTTGAGCTGCGACCACATCGCCGCATTATCGAGACCCGAATTGGGGCCCGGCTCCCACTCGATTCGCAATGCATCGCGAGCCTTCTTGGCCTGCCAGAAGTGTTCTGCTACGACCACGACTCCGCTGGCAGTGGGCAGCACCCGCCGCACACCCGGGAGAGCCGACGCTGCGGTCGAGTCGAGCGAACTCAGCCTGCCGCCCAAGGTGGGAGACAGGGCAATGGCGGCGTAGAGCATCCCGGGTAACTGGACGTCCAAACCAAATTCGGCACTGCCGTCCACTTTGCCCGGTGTATCCAGGCGCGGCAGCGGCTTGCCGATGAGACGGAAGTCCTTGGCGTCCTTGAGGGAGACATCCTTGGGAACCGGCAACTTGGCGGCCGCGTCCGCGAGTTGACCGTAGCTCGCGCTCCTGCCCTGGGTGCCGGTCACCTTGCCGTTTTCCGCACGACAGGCGGCAGGATCGATGCGCCAGCGTTGCGCTGCCGCCGCAATCAGCATCATCCGCGCCTGTGCCCCTGCCTTACGCAACTTGTCCCAGGCCTCCGGCACGCTGTTGCTGGTGCCCGTGACCTGGCCTCCATTGAGGACGTTGACATAGGCATCGCCGACAGGCGCCGCATGGATCGTGATGCGTGACAGATCGACTTCGAGTTCCTCGGCGATCAGCGCCGGCAAGGCGGTGTACACGCCCTGGCCCATCTCCGAGCGATCGACCAGGATACTGATGGAATCATCCGTTCCAATCCGAAGCCACGCATTGAGCTGGCTGCTCGAGGCCTGCGCCGCACGCGGACCGCTCCGGAAAGCCGGCAGCGCCGTGGCGATCACCAGGCCGCCGCCGAGATAAGCCGCGCGCTGCAGGAAGACGCGACGTCCCGGGTCGAGACCGCTCACGGCGATGTGTTCCCGCGCAAAAGCTCGGCCGCACGATGAATGGCCTTGCGGATACGTGAGTAGGTGCCGCAACGACAGATGTTCCCCGCCAGGGCCGCATCGATGTCGGCATCACTGGGCGAGGGGTTGGATTGCAGCAGCGAGGCGGCGGCCATGATCTGCCCGGACTGGCAGTAACCGCATTGCGGCACATCGAGTTCGATCCAGGCCCGCTGCGCCGCATGACTCCTGTCCCTCGACAGGCCCTCGATGGTCGTCACGGCTTTGCCCTGCAGCGATTTCAAAGGCAGGATGCACGAGCGCACCGCCACACCATCGAGATGCACCGTGCAGGCGCCGCAGAGCGCCATGCCGCACCCGTACTTGGTTCCGGTCAGTTTCAAATGATCGCGCAACACCCACAGCAATGGCGTGTCGCCATCGGCATCGACGCTCTGCGCGGCGCCATTGACGGTAAGGGTGACCATCGAAAGGGGCAGCTCAGGGCTTTACACCGCTTGGTGCCTGTACGTTCGAATACACAATACGAACTTCCAGGTGCCGTGCGCCCGGATTTCCCGGATCCATATCCACCTCTTCGCGCACCGGCATGGCATTGCCCTTGGCGATCCAGATCAGGGCATTGCTTTCGCCCGTATCGGTCTTGCTGTGTTCGCTGAACACCGCCGCATTGACGCCTTCGACGCTCTCATCGCGAAGGTAGCGGCAGCTCACATTGGAATTGGCCTCGTTGTCGCGCTCCCGCTGCAGCGTCTCTTTGGGCGTCTCTTTCATGGTGTGCCATTCCCCGCCCACCAGGAAATACTGCGCCGTGCCGGTGTTGATGACTTCCCGCTGCTCCCTTTTGGCCTTGTCGGGTCCCTCGGTCTGGATCATATACTCGTGACTCGCCGTCATCACCTGCCTGGCAATGGCGTCGAACACTGCTTTGCACGAGCTCTCCGCTGCCAGCGTCTGCACTGAGGCAGTGGCCGCGAGCGCGATTGAGGTGGCGACGGCGAGTTTGCCCATGAACATGATGTCTCCTGTCATTCGAAGAAGATGGGTGCGTCGACTACGTGACGGTTTCCACAGCGAGTCGCCGACGTCGTTCGCCGCGAAAATGCATCACCGTCAAAAGCAGTGCGGCCCCCTGCAGCAGTGCGCAGAAATAGAACGGGGCGCCGATGCGCCAATCGCCTTTGGGGAGATGCGACACCATCGTCAGCAGCGGCGCGCCGATGGCCGGCGCGATCACGGCCATCAGGCTATTGAGGCCGCCGACTGCGCCCAGCGTCTTACCCTGATCCTGCGCGTCCACCGCGCCGGAAATAAGGCTCTGAATGGTCGATGCCACGGTTGCACCCAGCAGATTGACGAAAATGATCGCGTACATCATCCAGCCGCTGATTGCGGCGCCCCACAACGCATAGGCACAGGTGGAGGAGATCAATCCGAGGACCGCCAGCCGCCGCACGCTGATGCGCTTCAAAATCCGGCCCAATAGTAACCCCTGCACGACCGCTGAGACGATGCCCACCGCCGCGAGCGACCAGCCATTGTCGCGCGGTCCCCAGCCGAATTTGAAGGTGGTATAGAGCACCCAGCAGGTATAGAGCACAAATTGCGCCATCCCACAGAAGGCCACAACGACCGCCAGCGGCGCCACGTCCTTCAATTCAGCCAGCCGACGCATTGCCGCGAATGGATGCGCGGTCTTCCATTGAATTGCATGCCTCAGGTCGGCCGACAGGGACTCTGGCAGCACGAAGTAGCCGTACAGCAGATTGAGCAGCGCCAGGCTGCCCGCCGCATAAAACGGCAGACGCAGATTGATCGAGCCCAGCAGTCCACCCATGATGGGACCCAGAATGAATCCGACCCCGAACATCGCTCCCATCATGCCGAAGCGCTTGGCCCGCTGCTCGGGTGGCGAGATGTCGGCCACGTAGGCGCTGGCGATTGATATATTGGACTGCATGGCGCCGGCTACCAGCCGGACAGCGATCAGCATGCCGACGGAGGTCGCCATCGCCGTGGTAAAGAAGCTCAGCATCAGGCCGGAAAACCCGAGCAGCAATATGGGTCGGCGGCCGTAGCTGTCGGAAAGGGCACCCAGAACGGGCGATGCAAAGAAATTGGCGAAGCTGAATGCAAATGTAACGGCGCCATACCAGAGCGCCTGATCCGCTTTCGTGCCTGTGAGGCTGCCAACCAGCCCCGGCAACACCGGTACGATCAAGCCAATTGAAATCATGTCGATCAGCGCGGCAAACATGATGAACGGCATGGCCGCCGCGCGGCTCCGACGGGCAGCAAACAACTTGAAGCGGGCTTCGTTAGGCGACATGACGAAAGGGTAGCCTAATTATGCCCAAGATACGCGTTGCTAAGGGCCACGCAGTGGTGCGAGGATTACTGCAAACGGCGCCGGGCAAATTGGAGGATCTTCATGGCACTCTCACTCAACGATATCGCCCCCGATTTTGAAGCCGAGACCACTGAGGGCAAGATCCGCTTTCACGATTTTATCGGCAATAGTTGGGTGGTGCTGTTCTCGCATCCCAAGGATTTCACGCCGGTCTGCACCACCGAACTGGGCTAAAAGGAGACGCAGGGTTTTGCAGCGAACAACCCGATGACAACCGGCCGCAACTTCGATGAGGTGCTTCGGGTCATCGACTCGCTGCAGCTCACTGCCAGGCACAAGGTGGCGACGCCCACCCAGGCGAGCCTCGGCGTTATTTGGACGCCGGCGCGGCGGCTGCACCATCGAGCTGCTCGATGGTGGCAGTGGACGGACCGCGTTGTGCGCGCAGCCGTGCGCTGACGGCCTCTACCTGCGCCATCACCCGAAGCATGTTTCCGCCGGCGACTTTTCCGAGTTCATCATCGCTCCAACCGCGCCGGGCGAGCTCCGCCAGCAGAGCCGGAAACTTGTCGACCCCGTCCAGGCCGGCCGGTGTTTCGGAGATGCCGTCGAAATCCGAACCCAGGCCGACATGGTCCACTCCGGCCACCGCGCGGATGTGGTCGATGTGGTCAGCCACCTCGGCGAGCGCTACCTGCGGTTTGGGATTGTTCTTTTCCCATTGCGCAAGTGCGGCCTTCGCACGCTCGGGCTGGCCGATGAAGAGGCCATCAAAAGGTGGACTGTTATAGCGGGCCTGTTCCGCCGCGCGATCGGCATCCCAGTGCCGCCGGGCTTCCGAAACATACCCCGGATAAAAATTTGCCATGAGCACGCCGCCGTTGCTGGCCACCTGCCGCAGAACATCGTCCGCAACGTCGCGCGGATGATCCACCAGGGCGCGGGCCGATGAATGCGAGAAGATGACAGGCGCCTCGCTGACCTCGAGCGCTGCCCGCATGGTATCCGCCGATACGTGGCTCAGATCGACCATCATGCCCAGGCGATTCATCTCGCGTACCACCTCCTTGCCGAAGGGAGTCAGCCCATGATGTGCCGGGGCATCGGTGGCCGAGTCTGCCCAGGCGGTGTTGGAGGTATGGGTCAGTGTCAGGTATCGGGCACCCAGGTCGTAGTAGGCGCGCAGCACGGCCAGCGAATTGTTGATCTGGTGTCCGCCCTCGACTCCGATGAGCGAGGCGATCTTACCGGTTTTGTGCAGCTGGCGAATCTCGTTACTCGTATAGGCCATGCGCAAATCGGTCGCGTAACGGGCGTTCATCGCCTTGACCAGATCGATCTGCTCAATGGTGGTCTGCACCGCCAGCGGCCCCCGCATCTCCGTCGGTATCCACACCGACCAGAACTGGGCGCCCACGCGGCCCGCGCGCAGGCGAGGAATATCGGTCATCAGCGGCACGGCATCTGCAGGTGGCGCCAGCCTGGAGGTGTCGCCGGCGAGATCAATTTTCGAAAGATCGCCCTGGAAGCGATCGCGCAGCTCCCAGGGAAGATCGTTGTGTCCATCGATCAGGGGGGTGGCGGCCAGCACCCGATCGATGCGGGACATCACGGCATCATGCGTGTCGGCGGCAAGCGCCGCGCCGCCGCTCAGCAACAACGCAACCAGTAGAGATTGGCCGGCAAGCCGGACGCGCCTGCCCGCCACATGCTCGTCCGCCATCCGGATGCTCAGCGCTTGCCGTAGTCTGTGAAAACGTAATCTCGCGTCTTCACAAGCGTGTGGCAGGCGAACCCGCACTTGGCATCGTTCGACTGTGGCGGGCTGTCGGTCAGCGTGCCAGGTCTGAAGGTGTCGGATGCGGCCTCATACTCGAACTCCGCATATCCCCATCCGCCGCTGTCCGCGAACCGCTTGCTATCCTTCACCATCAAGTCGATGTCATGCTGGGTATTCGGCACGGTGGGCTGACCGGGATAGGCCTCGTTCTTTTTAGGGTTCCAATGGATTTTGACCATCCGGGCACCGTCTGGGAATGGCTTGCCGTTGCCGGGTGCTCCGGCCCGGTAGGCGTCAATCATCGCGCGATTACCCAGGATCACGGCGATCAGGCCGCCGTTTTCACTGATGGCGATCACGGGCCAGTCTTCGTAACCTTTGAACTCGGAGAACGCGAGCCCGTTCGGCACTTTCAGGCTGTACTTGTCCTGCGCGGACATGCTGAATGCAACCGCCACGGCCGAGATCGCAAGCGCTACGGCGGCGCCCCTGGCAAGAGCGATTCGCCGGCCGGATGACAACAATTCTTCAGACATGGGAATCTCCCTTTGGCATTGTTTGCGTATTCGAATTATCAGATCCTGTGGGTGATCGCAAATCAATTGGACGATGGTATCGGCCGTGGCGGGTGCGGTCAGGAGGGCGGAATGGCAAAGAGACTGATCAGTTCGGGTTCCACGTTCGAGGAGAAAATCGGGTATTCCCGTGCGGTCGTGGCCGGCGACTGGGTCTTCGTCTCGGGAACGACCGGCTTTGATTACGCCGCAATGTCGATCTCCGACGATCTGGTCGAGCAGACCGAGCAGTGCCTGAAGAACATCGAGGCCGCCTTACATCAGGCCGATTCGAGTCTGCAGGATGTTGTCCGCGTCACCTACGTCTTGCCCGAAGGCAACCCATTCGAGCGCTGCTGGCCCGTGCTGCAGAAGTACTTCGGAAAAGTGCGGCCCGCGGCCATGATGATCTGTGCAGGTCTGGCCGATCCGCGCATGAAGATCGAAATAGAAGTGACGGCGCTGAAAGGTATGTGAGCGCAAAAGCTCACACGATCCCGGCCGCGCGCCCGGAGGGCACCGCGTCACGGCGGGTACACTGAAACACCAGCGCTGCGACGGTAATCGACACGACCGCGACATAGGGCAGATACCGGGTGCCCGCATCGACCGGGCTGCGAAACATCTCGATCGTCACATACGCGATCGCCGCCATGGATAGCCCGGCGGCGCCGGCCGTGGCCGGATCGCGAGTCCCTTCCCGTCGCAGGATGCGCAGGATGCCGATGCACACCAGGAAATAGGGCGCGAGCCAGTAGTAAGTCGTGAGATTCGCCAGGTACACCGAGGTCACCAGGGGAGACCTGTTAAAGACCACCTGGAGCAGCACCGTCAGCGCGGTCGCCACCAGGGCGAGTGCCGCCACGCCAATCACCGGCGTCTCGAGCCGGGAGTGAACCCGGCTCAATGCTTTGGGCAGCAGTCCGTCGGCGGCTGTGCTGGCGATGATTCGGCCGCCGATGTTGTAGACGGTCACCGTCGCAGCAAGCGTCGCCGGCACGAGCAGGATATCAACCACGATTGCCAGCCAATCCCAGCCGATCGCGTGCGCAAAAATCGCGACCGGTGAGGCGCCGGCTGCCAGCTCATCGGCATGATCGAGCAGCAGCGGGTACTGCAGGAAGCAGCTCGCGGTGATGGCCAGACCGACAATGGATACGGTGCCGATCAGCACCCGGGGGACGTTGCGCTTCGGGTCCTTCGTTTCAGCAGCCAGCGCGGCGATGCCGTCAAACCCGACGTAATACCCGGTGGCGGCGACGGCGCCCTGCAGGATTCCGCCGAGCGATACCGACCGGAAATCAAATTGCATGGCCAACGCCGGGCGAAGCTCGAGATAGGAAGCGCCCATGGCGAGCATGACGAATGGGACGCAGAGAAAGCCCACGATCACGACCACCCGCACGGAGACATCGATCCCTAGGCAGGCGCAGCCCGCCGCCGCCAGGCTGATGATGACGGCCGATGCGCATTGCACCGGGATGCTCGAGGCGCTCTGCACGCCCAGATCCAGCAGCGCGCTGCTCGTAAAGACCACGACACCCAGGATCAGCGTTGCCGTCAATGCGACGTAGCCGAGCATCATGCACGCTGCTACCAGCAGTCGCGCGCGCGCCCCCAGGGCCTCATAGGCATAGGACACCAATGAACCGGTGACGACATAGCGGCGCGCATAGGCGCTGATGACGATGGACAGCAGTACCAGGACGATGACCGAGAGCAGGTTGGAGAGCCATGCGGCTTGCGCGGAAAACCCGATCAGCGCGCCGGCCGACATGGCCATGCTCGGCCCGATCAGCATATAGGCCAATCCAAGCGCGCCTACCTTCCAGAGCGGAAGGTGGGCAGCCGCCGCGGCAGCGATCGGGCGGTCGTTCATCAGGCTTTATACGCGCTTGCCGCCGGCATATTGGGGCTGAGTGATGCAGCCGATGCTGCCGCCGATGAGCAGAATATCGCGGCACCCCGGCACACCCACGACGCGGTGATGGGGAAAGCAGGTCTGGATGGCCGCAAGACCCGGCGCATCGTTCGGATCCTCATACGTCGGCACGAACACGGCTTTGTTTCCGATGTAGTAATTGATGTAGGTGGCGGCGATGCGCTCGCCGGCGACCCGTTGTGCGATCCCATCGACTGGATCGACCTCGGCCGCTTCTTCCGCCGTCCATTCGATGGCGTTCGGCTGAATGACCTTATGAATGCTGAACGGGCGACCCTGGGCATCGGTCTCACGCGAGAGAATCTCGAAGGCCTCATGCGAGACCTCGTATTGCGGGTCGGAGCGGTCCTCGGTCCAGGTCAGGAGCACCACTCCCGGCCGCGCGAACACGGCCAGATCATCGACATGGCCGTCGGTGGTATCGAATGGGCAGCCCCTGGGCAGCCAGATCACTTTGTCGACGGCCAGGTAGTCCTTCAGGGCCTGTTCGATCTGGGCGTCGGTGTTGCCGACCTTGCGGTTGGAGTTCAGCAGGCACTGCCGCGTCGTGATCAAGGTGCCTTCGCCATCGCACTGCAAGGCGCCGCCCTCGCAGACGATCGGCGCCCGATACCGATCCAGCTGCTCGATATCAAGCACCTTGCGCGGTATCTGATCGTCCCAGTCGTACGGAGAGTAAATGCCGCCCCAGGACCTGAAGATCCAGTCCACGCCGCGCACTTCGCCGCTGGCATCGTTGACCACGAAGTTGGGGCCGACATCGCGCATCCAGGCATCGTCGTTGGACATCTCAACCACCCGGATGTGAGGCGGCAACATCACGCGGGCGTTCTTGAACTGCCGCGCGGACACGCACATCGTCAGTGGGTCGCTGGTGGCGATGGCGGTGGCCACGCGCGCGAAGGCCTTCTGTGCCGGGCGGGCACCGAACGGATATTCATCGGTGCGTTCGGGCCAGATCATCCAGCAGCGGGTCTTGGGTTCAATGGCACCGGGCATGCGAAAGCCATCGGCGCGCGGCGTGCTCAGCTGCAGTCGGGACATCAGGACACCAGCCCTTCGTGACGCAGCTCATGCGTCACTTCGATAATCGCCTCGCGCAGGTTGTCCACCAGGAAGTCGCACTGTGGGCGCGTCAATGTCAACGGCGGCGACATGATGTCGAGGTGACCGAGCGGCCGCACCAGCAATCCCTTGGCTTCGCAGCGCTGCGCTATGCGTCGCGACATGTTGGCCGCCTCCGGTACCTGCGCCCGCGTGACTTTGTCTGCCACGTACTCCACGCACATCATGAATCGCCGGCCGCGCACGTCGCCGACCAGCGGCAATGCCGCGAGTTCCTTCAGCCGCGTTTCGAAGTAATCGCCCACCGTCCGAACATGAGCGAGCAGATTCTCCTCGGCCATGATCTGGATATTCTTCAGCGCAGCAGCGCAGCACACCGGATGCCCCGAGTAGGTAAAGCCGTGCGTGAACCACGCCTGCGGATCCGCCGCCGATATCACCTCGTGGATCCGATCCGAGTAGATCGTGGCGCCCAGCGGCAGGTAGCCCGAAGTCAGGCCCTTGGCGGCGACCAGGATGTCGGGCTCGATGCCAAATTCATCGTAAGAGGCGAACCAATGGCCGATGCGGCCAAATCCGGTCACCACCTCATCGGCAATAAAGAGGATTCCATGACGGGCGAGAACCTCCCGCATCCGGAGCAGGTAACCTGCCGGCGGCGGTACCACCCCGCCGGCTCCCTGGATAGGTTCGGCAATGAAGGCGGCAATATTCGCCGCGCCGATGTCGCGTATGGCCGCGACCAACTCATCGACCAGGTGGTCGGTGAACTGCGCCTCACTCATGCCCTCCGGCCGACGGTAGGCGTAGGGCGCGGCGAGGTGGTGCACCAGTCCGTCAATGTAGCGGAAATGCGGCGAGCGATCGCCGTCGCGATTGCCCACTGTCATGCCGAGATAGGTTGAGCCGTGGTAGGAGTTGTAGCGCGACAGGATTACGCGCCTCTGCGGTTCGCCGCGACGCGCATGGTAGTAGTGGGCGAGGCGAATGGCCGTATCGTTGGCGCAGGAGCCGGACACCGAGTACGCGACGTGATTGAGCGCGCCGGGTGCCAGCGCCGCCAGTCTGGCCGAAAGCTCTGCCGCAGGCTCATTGGTGCAGTCGGTGAAGGTGTTGGAGAAGCTCAGCTTGAGCACCTGATCGGCGATGGCCTGGGCCATCTCCCTGCGCCCATAGCCGATGTTCACGCACCAGAGTCCGCCGATACCATCCAGGTAGCGCTTGCCCGCCGCGTCGGTCACATAGGCACCCTGTGCCTCGCGGATCACCAGCGAGCCGTCGCGTTTGAAGCTGTCGAAGTGCGTCCACGGGTGCAGGAAGTGATCGTAGTCCTTCTGCCAGACGCTCCCGCTGCTGCCCAGATCCATCGCTGCTGCCATGTTGTGCCCCTAGGCGACTCGGCCGTCGTGTGTCATGAGTGGTCGGTACAGATCCGGACGACGATCCCGAAACAGCGCCCACTGCTCGCGCATGCGGCGACAGGCCTCGAGGTCGAAGGTGTGCAGCAGCACCGTTTCGCTGACGGCATCTGCCTCGGCGACCTTGGCGCCGAACGGGTCGGCGATAAACGAGGCGCCGAAGAAGGTGAGCTCGAGCTCCGATGCGGTCGCCTTCTCGGTGCCGATGCGATTGCAGGCAATCACAGGCGTGCAGTTCGCCACCGCGTGACCCTGCATGACGCGCTGCCATGGGAGCCTCATCTCGAGTCCGTAGGCCGGATCGGTGCCGATGGCGCTCGGATAGAAGATCAATTCCGCTCCCTGCAGCGCCATGGCGCGTGCCGCCTCCGGAAACCACTGGTCCCAGCAAATGCCGACACCGATCGGCGCGTAGGCGGTGTGCCAGACCCGAAAGCCGGTGTCGCCGGGCGAAAAGTACTGCTTCTCCTGGTAGCCGACGTCGTTCGGAATGTGACTCTTTCGATACACACCGAGTACCGAGCCATCGGCATCGATGATGGCAACGGAATTGAAGAAGGCTCGGCCCGCGCGCTCGAACCAGCTCACGGGCAAAACCACCTTTAAGGACCTGGCGAGCGCCTGAAAGCGCCGGATGGTGGCGCTCTGCTCCAGGCTGCTTGCCAGTTCGAAGTGCCCGGCATGCTGCTCGATGCAGAAATACGGTGCCTCAAACAACTCCTGGATCAGTATGATCTGCGCGCCGCGCTCTGCCGCCTGTCGCACCAGCTTCTCGGCCCGGTCGACGTTGGCCGGTAAATCCCAGCTGCACGCCATCTGCGCACAGGCGACGGTGACCGGCCGGGTCCGAACGGGTGTGTGAGTATTCATGTGGGTCACCTCGAAGCCAGCGCCGCGGCGGCCGGCTCCTGCTGCGTGATGCAGTGAATGTTGCCGCCGCCGAAGGCGATTTCGAGCGAGGGAACCGGCACCACCTCCCGGTCCGGAAACACCTCCCGAAAGATTCCGAGCACGCGGTAGTCATGATCGGGGAAGCCGAACGAGGGCAGCACGATGCCGCCGTTTGCCATGTAATAGTTGATGTGCGAGAGGCTGACGCGAGTGCCGGTGCGTTCGTTGTACAACGCCGGCGGCTGCGGAATTTCGATCACTTCCAGCAAACGGCCCCTGGCGTCGCGGGCGGACTGCAGAATCTCCAGATTCTCGCGCAGCGCGGCGTAGTTGGCATCGGACTCGTCCTCGGCAGTCAGCGCCAGGACCACGCCGGGCCTGACGAATGCCGCCAGCTGATCGACGTGGCCGTCGGTGACATCGTCCTTGAGGCCGCCTTTGAGCCAGATCACCGTCTCGACGCTGAGGAAGTCGCGCAGGTGGCCTTCGATCGCGGAGCGGTCGAGTTGCGGATTGCGATTGGGATTGAGCAGGCATTCCTCGGTCACGATCACCGTGCCTTCACCATCGACGTGAATCGAGCCGCCTTCCAGTACCAGCGGCGCCGCGACGCGCTCGATGCGCTCCTGCCCGAGAATCTCGGCGGCGGCGAGGCGGTCGTTGACGAAAGGGAAGCGCCCTCCCCAGCCGTTGAAATCCCAGTCGATGCCCAGCCGCGAGCCGCGTCCGTCGAGCACGAAGGTCGGGCCGCTATCGCGGAACCAGCCATCGTCGATTGCCACCCGCCGGACCTCGATTTGCGGGCCGCAAAGCGTGCGGGCCGCGACCAGGTCGGCGTCGTTGGCCAGCATGACGACCGGCTCGAAGCGGGCGATCGCGCGCGCGACGTTCGCCCAAGTGACCCTGCAGGCTTCGATGCGCCCAAGGTATGCGGCGGCATTGGTGGGCCACGCCATCCAGCAGCGTCGGTGGGGATGCCACTCGGCGGGCATCTGGAAGCCGCGGTCTCTGGGTGTCTGCTTCATGGCGTCGACAGTGCCCGACGTCCGCATATGATGGAAGTGAATCTGTCGAATGACTATCATGAGTACGGCTCATGACTTTGAGGTAGCGACGATGTCCGACCCGTTGCGGTCCTTCGACATCAATCTGCTGGTGGCCTTTGATGCGCTGATGCTCACGCGCAGCGTTACCCGCGCTGCCGAGCAGTTGCATGTGAGTCAGTCGGCGGTCAGCCATATGCTGAACCGTCTGCGGCAGGCGCTGGCCGATCCACTGCTGGTCAAGCGCGGTAACCGCATGCTCGCTACCGCCCGCGCCGAGGAGTTGCACGCCGGACTGCGGGAAGGGCTGGCGCAGGTACGCAAGTCACTGCTGCGCTCGGAACCGTTTCATCCGCGCACCAGCAGTCGGGAATTCGTCATCTACGCACCCGAGTATTTCGAGGCCCTGCTGCTGCCGAGGTTGCTCGAGCGCATGCGGCCGGTGGCGCCGAATATTCGATTCAAGATCGAGATGTCGCTGGATGAACTGCCGGTGGACGAGACGGCGCGCGGCACCGTCGATGCCATCATCACGGTGCGCCTGGAGCAACCCGAGCCCAAGGGCCTGGACCTGGAGGTACTGTGCGTCGACCGCTACGTGGGCCTGATCCGGCGCGGGCATCCGTTCGCCGGCAAGGCGGTCACGCTGAAGCAGTATGTGAGCTTCAGCCATGTGATTCCCTATGCCGTGGTTTCGCATCGCTCGCGCGTGGACGATTGGCTGCTGCGACAGCAGGTGGTGCCGAGCATCGTGCATCGCTGCATGAGCTATATATCGGCCGTCGGCGTGCTCCAGTCCACCAATCACATGATGGTGCTGCCGCTGCAGGTCGCCGAGTTCATCGCCAAGGGCTTCGATCTGCGGGTGGTGTCGCTACCCGGTGACTTCACGCCGTTCGAGCTGTGCTACCTCACGCATCCCAACGCCCAGTTCGATCCAGCCAAGCAGTGGCTCAAGAGCGCGATCTTCGAGGTCGCGCGTGACCTGCGTCCGCGATCCTAGAACCTGCGCCAGCGGGATGCGTTTTCAGCTACCCTATCCATCCCACCCAGCTATCCTTTAAAATTCAATTGATTACGGGAACTACCCCGGTTCCGCGCAGACTAATGTTCAGATGCTCAGTCGGCGTCCACCCCTCCATAAGGATCTGCGCTAAATGAATCAAGAAGCTGCCCCACAGGGGGGCGGATCCGAAATGCGTGCCTCACGTGAATCGGTGGCCGAAAACTCCACCTGGATTACCCCACTGCGCGAAGAGATGGCGCGCGTCATCGTCGGTCAGAAGCATCTGATCGACCGGCTGCTCATCGCGCTGCTCACCAATGGTCACGTGCTGCTGGAGGGCGTCCCGGGCCTTGCCAAGACCCTGGCCCTGAAGTCCCTGGCGAGTTGCCTTTCGGTGCGCTTCAAGCGCGTGCAGTTCACGCCCGACATGCTGCCGGCCGACATCGTCGGCACCATGATCTACAACCCGCAGGATGGTGGGTTTCGCACCAAGCATGGGCCGATATTCAGCAACCTGATCCTGGCGGACGAGATCAATCGCGCGCCGGCCAAGGTCCAGAGCGCGCTACTCGAGGCCATGCAGGAACGCCAGGTCACCATCGGCGATGAAACCTATCCGTTGCCGGCGCCGTTCCTGGTGCTCGCGACCCAGAACCCGCTGGAACAGGAGGGCACCTATCCCCTGCCGGAAGCGCAGATCGACCGGTTCATGATGAAGGTCATCGTCGACTATCCGACGCGGATCGAGGAGCGTGCGATTCTCGATGCCATGGCGACCACCGAGCCAATGGTCGTGCCGCGCACAGTAGTCAGCGCATCGCAGATCCTCGAGGCCCGGCACGTGGTCAATACCTTGTTCGTCGACGACAAGGTCCGCGATTACATCGTCGACATCGTGCTCGCGACCCGACCGCCCATCGCGGCCAACCTCGAATTGAACGGATATGTGCAAAACGGCGCGTCGCCCCGGGCCACCATCGCGCTCACGTTGGCCGCGCGTGCCATGGCCTTTCTGAGCGGCCGGCACTTCGTTACACCGCAGGACGTCAAGACGGTTGCGATGGATGTACTGCGGCATCGCGTGTCAGTGACTTACGAGGCCGAGGCCGAGAACGTCACTTCCAGGGAAGTGGTTGAGAAAATTCTGAACACGCTACCGGTACCCTGAGCAGGGAGCGTCTGCGGATGGCGGAGGTGAAGCAGTCGACCGAGGCGAAGCGCAGCAGCATGCGTCAGCTGGAGATCCGCACTCGCCGCATGGTCGACGACAGCATGGCAGGTGCCTACCACTCGGTGTTCAAGGGCCGGGGAATGGACTTCGATGAGGTCCGCGAATACAGCCCTGGGGACGAGGTCCGGACCATCGATTGGAACGTGACGGCTCGCGCCGGTCGTGCGTTCGTCAAGAAGTTCACGGAGGAGCGTGAGCTCACTCTATTTCTTCTGGTCGACATCAGTGCGTCGGGAAATTTCGGATCCGGCGCGCTGTCAAAGCGCGACCTGGCCGCAGAGGTGGCCAGCGTGCTGGCATTCTCCGCGATTCGCAATAGCGATAAAGTTGGTCTGATTCTGTACACGGACCGCATCGAACGCTATCTGCCGCCCAAGAAAGGTCGCCGGCATGTTTTGCGCGTGGTGCGGGACATCCTCTACCACGAGCCGCAAGGCATCGGCACCGACACCGTCAAGACGCTCGAGGTCGTCAATCACGTGCTGCATCGGCGCGCCGTGGTGTTCCTGATTTCGGATTTCGAGACCAGCGGCGATCCCGGCGTTGTCCGGGCGGCGCTGCGCCGAGCGGTCCGGCAAACCAATCGCCGGCATGATCTGATCGCAGTCCACGTTGAAGATCCGCGCGAGAAGGAACTGCCCAACGTGGGCATCGTGGCCCTGGAAGATGCGGAAACCGGCGAGGTCATCGAACTCGACACGGCACGTACCGCGGTGCGGAAGCGATTCAACGAGCTTTCCCTGGAGCGGTCTGTGCGCCTGCGGAACGATCTGCGAGCCGAAGGGGTTGACTCCGTGCAGTTGCGCACGGATGCACCTTACCTGCCTACGCTGCAGCGATTTTTCAAGTCGCGCGGCCGCCCAAGGGTATGACCGCGCCTGCCTGCGCTCGCCGCGCCGCCAGGGGTTGCGCGTGGCTTGCGTTGCTTCCAGCAGCCGCCTTTGCTGAGGCGGCGGAGGACATCCGCGACATTCGAGGACCCAAGGCGGTGACAGGATCCTGGGTGCTGCCCGCGGCGCTGGCGGCGGCGGTCGTGCTGGCGCTTTGCATCGCCTATGTCGTCCGGCGCCGTCGCCGGCTGTCAAGTCCAACGCTGACCTTGTCGGAGCGAACCCTGCAGCGCCTGGAGAACACCCGACCCTTGATGCGCCCCGAGACGGCCCGGGCGTTCGGTATCGCTGCCTCCGAGCTGATACGCGACTATATCGAGAAGCGATTCAACGTCGTAGCGACGCAGCGGACCACCGAAGAATTCCTGCAAGCCCTGCTGCGGAGTTCGAACGAAACGCTCGTGAGTCATCGGCCGCTGCTGGCGGAATTTCTGCAGCAGTGCGACTTCGTCAAATTTGCAGGAGATTCGCTGGCGGTTACGGATATGGAATCGGCTTTTCAGAGTGCTCGTCGTTTCGTATTGGAGACGGGCGAGATGCCCATCGCATGATCAGGTTTCTGCAGCCCGACTGGTTCTGGGCATTCACCTTACTGCCGCTCGTGGTCCTGTGGCGAGGACGGCGCGGACCGGTCGCTGCGGTCGAATATTCCGATGTCAGTCTCGCACGAGAACTCGCGCGCCGCACCCGCAGCCGGATCGGCGGAATCGTCTGGCTGCTGCCGATCATTGCCGCGGCTCTCATGGTCCTCGGGTTGGCGCGGCCGCAGCGCACTGAAAGTCACACTACCGTGACGGCGAACGGAATCGACATCGTTCTCGCGCTGGATATTTCAGGGTCGATGCAGGCACTGGATTTCAAGGTCGACAACACCCGCGTCAATCGCATTGCGGTGGTCAAGTCGGTCGTCTCCAAATTCATCGACGAACGTCCCAACGACCGCATCGGGCTCATCGCCTTTGCGGGGGCACCGTATATCGTAAGCCCGCTGACTTTGGACCACGACTGGCTGCAACAGAATCTGGAGCGGATCAACGTAGGTATGGGCGACGATGGAACGGCGATCGGCTCGGCCATCGCAGCCGCTGTCAATCACCTGCGCACCACGACGGCAAAATCCAGGGTAGTCATCCTGTTGACGGACGGTGTCAACAACACCGGGAAAATCCCGCCGCTGGCCGCGGCGGAGGCGGCCCGGGCCCTGGGAGTAAAGGTATATACCATTGGCGTCGGCGTGCGCGGCAAGGCACCGATCCCCGTCAGGGATGAGGCAGGCCACACTCGCGTGGTCATGGCGTATGTGGATGTCGATGAGGCCACCCTCCAGTCCGTCGCCAATGACACCGGCGGCCAGTTTTATCGGGCGACCGACACGGATTCGCTGCAAAAGATCTACGAGCAGATCAATCGTTACGAAACATCGGCCCAGAGCGTGGAGAAATTCGAGCGGGTGGAAGAGCTTTACCGGTGGCCATTGTTCCCGGCGCTCGGACTGCTGGGACTTTGGGTGCTCCTGCAACATACGAGGTATCGCAGGTTACCGTGAGGTTCAACGATCCCCATTGGATGCTGGCGGGCCTGTTGATCTGCGCTGCGCTCGTGGGCATATGGCGCCGCTACGACCTACGGCAGCATGCGGCTCTGGCAAGATTCGTCGCCCCGCATCTACGAGTCAGGCTTACCGGGTCGCTGTCCCGGGGGCGCCGCTGGCTTCAGCGCGGGCTGTTCCTGGTCTCCGTACTATGCCTTTGCGCCGCACTCGCCGGTCCGCTGTTCGGATATCACTGGGAGAAAATCAGCCGCCGCGGCAATGAGGTCGTGTTCGCGATCGACACGTCGCGAAGCATGCTGACGCCCGACGTCAAGCCCAATCGGTTGACGCGGGCCAAGCTGGCGATCGATGACATGGCCAGGCAATTGGATGGCGATGGGATCGGCATCATAGCGTTTGCGGGCAGCGCCTTTCTCACTTGTCCCCTCACCATCGACTATGCGGCTTTCCACCAGTCGTTGGATGCGATCGATGTCCGCACCATCCCGCATGGCGGGACCAATATCCCCAGCGCCATTCTGGCAGCGCAAGCGGCACTGAGTCGCCGCCCTGGAAGCGACAGAATCCTCATATTGGTAACCGATGGCGAGAATCTCGAAGGAGACGCGCTGGCTGCGGCCAATACCGCTGCCCGGCAAGATGGCCTGAAGATCTACACGGTCGGTGTCGGCACCGTGGAGGGCGATCTGATCCCTTTGCCATCGGATCTGGGCGGCGGGTTTGTCCAGGATGAAAAGGGGGTGCCGGTAAAGTCTCATCTCGACGAAGCCGGCCTGACAGCGATCGCGACCGCCACCGGGGGTGCCTACGTGCATCTCGGGGATCAGGGCGGGGATTTTGAGGTGTTTCTCAGAACCGTCTTCGGCTCGGTGACGAAGCACGATTTGATTTACCGGCAGCAGAAAATCTACAACCAGCGCTATCAATGGCCTCTGGCAGCGTCCTTGCTGATGCTATTGGCATCCCTGGTGGTGGGCACGCGTCGCTCGAGCCGCCGCCGAGTGCCTTCGGTCTCCAGCGCGGTCGCGGCGTCGGTCGTGTCGGCCGTGATGCTGGTGCTGATCGCTCCAACGCGTTCCGAGAGTTCCGATCAGGGGAATGATCAGAGCGCAACACGCAACGCCCCAGCGCCTGTCCTGGAGTACAACGCGGGCACGAGCGCGTATAGGGCGGGACAGTTTCCACAGGCGACTCAGTCATTCCAGCAGTCGATCAAAACCGCACCGGCAAGCGACGCCAGGCGCCTCGCAGATCAGCAGGACGCTTACTACAACCTCGGCAATGCGCTCTACCGGGCCGGGCAGCAATTGGAGAAGTCGGCTCCGCAGGAGGCCATCCAGAAATGGACCGAAGCCGTCAAGGCGTACGATACGGCGTTGCAGCTGCGCCCCAATGACGCCGACAGCAAATACAACCGCGACTTCGTGAATCGGAAGATTGACGCGCTTCGAAAGCCACCCGATCAGGGCGGCGGTGGTGGCGGTGGTGGCGGTGGCGGGAAGGGACAAGGCCAGGGCCAGGGGCAACCGCCTCCTTCGCAGGGGAAGCCTCCGCCGCAGGGACAGCCACCTCCGCCTCAGGGGCAACCACCCCCGCAGGCGAAGTCACCACCGCAAGGGCAACTGCCCCCGCAGGGACAGCCGCCACCGCCGCAAGGCGGCGCCGGCGCCGATGCGAATGAGCAGCGGCAGCCCGGCCAAATGAGCGCTGCCGAAGCGCGTGAGCTCTTGGACTCCGAGAAGTCGGAAGAGCACCACTCGCTCGCAGTTCCCGCGGGCCCGCGCAACCCAGACCAGCCGCCGGATAAGGCGTTCAGGAATTGGTGAAGCGGACGCGATCTATGCGCTGGGTCAGGATCCTCGTTGCAACCCTGTGTGCATTCGCGCCGGCCAGGTATGCGATGGCGCAAACCCTTGACGACCTGGCCTACGAAACGGTGGAACCTTCCCGCATCAAGCTCGGCGAATCGGCGATTCTCCGGGTAACCAGCTTCGGCCGCATCAAAGACGTCACGTTACCGATCATCCCCGGGCTGGTATTCGAGCCGCTGGGGCGATCGCAGGGCTTCGACTTCGTCAACGGCGCAACCCTCCCTGCCACGTTCTTCTCGATCCGCATTACGCCGCAGTTCGCAGGCGTGTTCACTATTCCCGGACTCACGCCGAGCTCGCGCCCCGTCGGACTCGAGGTGGTGAAGGGCGATGAGCCGAATCCTTACACCTGGCACAGCCAGCAGCCGACTCCCGCGCCAGTGCCGACTGGTACGCTGCCGAAGGGCGTGCAGCTGCAGGCGGGCGGCGCAGCCTTCGTCCATTTGGCGATTCCGGCACGCCCGATCTACGTGGGCGAGAGCGTGCCGGTCGAAATCGACGTGGGTTTACGTGCGGGAATAGTTACCGCGGTGAACGGCCTGCCCACCCTCAAAGGCAGCGACTTCACGTTCAACAATCTATCGAAACAACCAGAGCGGCGCCAAGAGAGCATCGATGGTGGCACGTTCATACTGCTGACCTGGCATAGCGCCCTCGCGGCAGTTAAACCGGGCGAATTTGAGTTGTCGGCGGAGGCGCCACTCACCGTTAAAATGAGTACGCTGTCCGCGGCCGATAGGGCGATCGCATCCAGGCTGGCCTACCCCCTCCTCCAAAGCATGTACAGCGGCGTCGCTCCAAAAGACATGACCATCGAGAGTTCCCCTTTGCAGCTGAAAGTGCTGCCGCTGCCGATGGAGGGGCAACCTGAGAACTTCAGCGGAGCCGTCGGGAACTTCCGGGTATCGAGCGAGGTTTCACCCGCCAGCGTAGCGGCGGGGGAGCCTCTCACCCTGCGCCTGCACATCAGCGGCGCCGGCAATTTCGATCGCGTCGATTCAACGATGTTCGATCACCTTGATCATTGGAAGACCTACCCTGCGAAATCCTCCTTTACCCCAAGCGATGCCGTTGGAAACGAAGGCGAGAAAGTGTTCGAGCAACCACTGATCGCGGCACAACCGGGCGAGCAGTCAATTCCCGGGCTCGAGTTCGCTTACTTCAACCCCAATACGCGTCAGTACGAGCATGCGCAGACGCCTGCAATCAAGGTGACGGTTGCCCCCGCGCTGGCCAGCGGCTTAAGTCTGAGCGGCGCTCCCGCGACGGGGTCGGCTTTGGGCTTGCGCCCCGATCACCGGGTCCCGCAGAACTCCGCGAGTGAGCTCAGGCCGTTGTACTTCCGCCCATCGTTCCTGATCATTCCGACAACGCTCGCGTTGCTACTGGCCGGCAGTTGGTTCGCCGTGCGCCCCAACGCCGCACGCGCAAACTCGAAAGGCGCCAGGAAGGTGCTCGCGCAATTGGATGCGGCGGCGCGAGCGGGTGATTCCTCCGCATTCTTCACGGCCGCGAGAAACGCACTCCTGCAACGCTTTGCCGCTCAATGGCGGATGCCCGCCGACCAGATCACTGTCGCAGACCTGAGAGCGAGACTGGGTGCGACCGGCGAGGACCTCGAACGGCTATTCGCGATCGCCGACGAGACGAGATATTCGGATCACCAGTCGGGCGGCGCAGATTTTCAGCGCTGGATCAGCCTGATTCGCGGCCAACTCAGCAGCGAGAGAAAGTAAATGCGTACGGCCAAGATTCCGATGGTGATCGCGGTGCTCGCGCTGTGGGCTGGTCAGGTACTGGCGCAGCCGACGCAGCCGACGCAGCCATCGCCGTCGCCGTCGCCGCCAACGTATTCGGCAGACGGGCTTTACAACCTGGCGAATGCCTATGCTCGGGCGGGCAAGCCAGGCCTGGCTGTGCTCAGCTACGAGCGCGCTGCACTGCTGGCGCCGGCTGACCCAGATATCAACGCCAATCTTGCGTACGTGCGCGCCTCTGCGCATGTGCCCATGAAACCGCTGAGTCGTTTCGCACGCCTTGTCGGAACCACGAGCCCTGCTGCGGCGGCATGGCTCGGCATCCTGGGAATTGCTCTCGTCGGGATCGGACTGGTCGCAAGCAGGGCCGCGCCCCGATTTCTATGGATACCGCGTGGCGGTGTGCTGCTTGGCATCGCGCTGATCGCGTTAGCCGCGTCGAACGCGATGCTGCTGTGGCCACACATGCACGAGGCAGTCATCCTCGTCGACCAGGCACCCGCGCGCGTATCGCCGGCGCCAATGGCCGACACCGCATTTGCACTGCGGGAAGCAGAAAGTGTCACGATGACGGCGGAGCATGAGGATTTCATCCTCATTCGAACTGGCGGCGGCCTCACTGGGTGGGTTTCCCGCGCGAGTCTGGGCGCCGTAGTGCCCTCAGATTGAATCCGGCCCAGTGTCGCTAGGGCCGCGCGCCGAACCGTGCGGCTGTCCTCGCGCGTGCCCGTTCGGCTTCTATGGCACGGTCCCGGGGTTCCGCCGTGGTGACTAATGCATGGATGAGCGCGCGGGCCGAGGCGGCAACTTCATCGACGGCGCGATCAAAAGCGGCGCGGTTGGCCTGCGATGGACTATGAAAGCCGCTCAGTTTCCTGACGAATTGAAGGGACGCGGCCCGAATCTCCGCTTCTGTCGCGGGTGGGCTAAAATTAAAAAGAGTCTTGATGCTCCTACACACGGCCATGGCCTCCATCAGCATATCGAAGCGCCCCTTGTAGCGCGCGAGCTACCCCCACGCAATACCCAATAGCTGGGGCGATTCCGGGGGCTTGCACGCCGTTGTTACGTCCCCCTAAGATCCGGACGCATGAGCGACTCGTTACGCGATCAATTGCTGAAGGTCGGGCTGGTCACCAAGAACAAGGTGAAAAACGCAGACCAGGCCGATGAACAGCGCCGACGGCAACTGAACCACGGAGCAAAACTGCCGGCGACCGATGTGCCGGCCGGCGCCGCTCAGCACGCAAAGGCGCAAAAAGCCGCCCGCGACCTGGAGCTTAACCGTGGGCAGCAAGAAAAGGTTCGGCGCAGAGCGCTTCGGGCTCAGGTCGAGCAATTGATCGAACAGGCGCGCCTGCCGCGCCTTGAGAGCGACACCTATTACAGTTTTATCGATGGCGGAAAGGTTTGCCGACTATCTGTCGATGCTCAGCGGCGGGAGGAAATCTGCTCGGGAAAGCTCGCGATCGTTCGCTACCGGGGGTTTCATGAAGTGGTGCCAGCGGAAGCAGCTCAGCGGATTCGTGAGCGTGACGAAAACGCCCTGGTCATTCGCGACGAAGATAAGAAGGCTGTGTCCGAAGACGATCCTTACAAGGATTTCGTCGTCCCCGACGACCTGACCTGGTAGCGGCCAGCGAACTGCTCGATACGGCTCGCGGCTTCCTGGGCACCACCGTAGGCACGCATCGACTCGGCAACGCGGCGCGCGGAGGCGCGATAGGCCGGGTCGGCTAATACGCGCTGCACGGCGGCGGCGAATACGGGGACGTCAAGCTGCTTTTCGCCATCCGCGGTGTTGATGGGCACGACAAGTTCCCCCGCACCGAGGGCGACGAGGCGGCGGGCGTTACTTTCGCGCTCCGCCATCGCACGGCCGGGCAGATAGGCGGCATGATGAAAGTTGGGCGGCAGCGTCCCAATTTCGGCCGGCACATCCTGGTAGCCGGTGGTAAGCACAACGTGAACCGGCGCATCGGCCAGCGCCGCGATGGCAGCGCGAATGACCACGATGGAGTCACAGGCCGTGGACCCCGCCGCACCCGCATACCTCGGACCTTGTTGCGACCGGCCGCTTTCGAGCGGTGAATCAATCGACACGGTTGTGCCCTGCGTCGCAAAATGTGTCCTATGAAACTCATCGACGCACGCCGCATCGCGATGTCACTGCCCGAAGTTACGGAACAGCCCCACTTCGAGTACACGTCGTTTCGCGTTAAGGGCAAGATTTGTGCTACAGCCCCACCGGGTGGCGAGTACCTGCACATTTTCGTCGCGGACGAAGACCGTGAGCCGCCCCTCCTCCTGGAACCTGGCGTTATCGAGAAGCTGTGGTGGGGCGGCAAGGTGCGCGGCCTTCGTATCACGCTGCGTGGCGCCAAAATGCCCTTAGTTGCTGGCCTGCTGAAAAAGGCGTGGTTGCGCCGGGCACCGAGAGCGTTAGCGGCGAGGGTGAGCGGCAAATGGGGGCTCAAGCTATAGAGTCGTCCAGATGCGTTCGAAGCTACACCCTGCCGTCACGTGGCCCAAGGAAATACCACAGAATCAAACCCAGCAGCGGCAGGAGCAGCACTACCAGTATCCACAGCAATTTCTTTTCGTTGGAAGCTGAGCTCTGAACGATATTGATAATCGCCCAGATGTCGCCAGCGAGTACCAACAGGCCCCAAATACCATTGTATCCAATGTACATGATTCTTGGATCCTCCCTTTTTGAGACATCGGGACCACTCGCTCTGATCGCAGCTGCAGTTTCGCACGATTCGATTGTCGTTCGAAAGTC
>Ga0181531_10000599_pt1 | contig 23954 bp, 18 predicted proteins | sample PEATcosm2014_Bin_38_FD_119743 | JGI IMG/M metagenome (GOLD analysis project Ga0181531, IMG submission 119743) | Peatland microbial communities from MTU Mesocosm Facility, Houghton, MI, USA - PEATcosm2014_Bin11_10_metaG | ecosystem: Environmental > Terrestrial > Soil > Wetlands > Peat | place...
CTGATCCGCCGTGGGCGTGAACTTGATCTTCCGCCGCATGCCTATTCCCGTGCGTGCTTGGCAAACGAGCCGCGGTAAACGCTCTTGCCTTCAGCCGACTCCCTCAAACCCTGTTTCACGCTGGCCAGGGCCTCCTTATTCTCGTAGAGCCACATCTCAGAGGCGGGAATGGTCTTCACCGGATCGAGGATGAGTTGGCCGAGGGGATTGCGGTAGATGTTGAACGCCGTGGCGCCCTGGAGCGCCTCTCCCAGCGAAAGCCGCTTCTTCGCATCGGGCTGCGCGAACTCGGAGATCAACTGGAAATCGGAATTCTTGATCACAGCGGAAGTCGGCATAGAGGAAGATTAACACTTGTGGGAGTATAGAGCAAGTGGGCTGGGCCCACTTTGGGGAGGGCTCATTTTATGGCCCAACTGTCGAGGAGGGCGCCGACAAGCTTATTTCACGGCGAGTTCCATCCCTCGAAGCGACTCTGCATAGGGCGCGCGCAGCACCCCGCGCTCCGTGACGATGGCGGTCACGTATTTTGCGGGTGTCACGTCGAATGCCGGGTTGCAGATGCCCACACCGTTCGGAGTAAGTTGCTTGCCGCCGTGGTGGGTGACTTCGCTGGCGGGCCGCTCCTCGATGGGAATGGCGTCGCCGGTTGCGGTAGCCAGATCGATGGTGGACCAGGGAGCGGCAACGTAGAACGGGATGCCGTGTTCTTTGGCCAGGATGGCGACGTTGTAGGTGCCGATCTTGTTGGCCACGTCGCCGTTTGCCGCGATGCGGTCCGCGCCCACCACCACGGCCTGGATGCGGCCGGCATGCATGAGGCTGGCGGCCATGTTGTCGCAAATCACCGTGGTCGGAATGCCGTCGGCCATCAGTTCCCACGCCGTAAGCCGTGCGCCTTGCAGAAAGGGCCGCGTCTCGTCAGCGAAGACCTGAATGCGCTTGCCCTGCTCGACCGCCGAGCGGATGACGCCGAGAGCCGTTCCATAGCCGCAGGTGGCCAGCGCACCGGCGTTGCAGTGGGTCAGCACGCCGCCATCATCTGGCAGCAGCGCCGCGCCGAATGCACCCATGGTCCGGCAGGCGGCGATGTCTTCCTCGTACATCGCGTGGGCTTCGGCGAGAATCTCATCCTTGACCTGGGAGAGCGTTGCGCCCGAATCGGCCAGGCTTGCAAACAGCCGCTTCATGCGGTCGATGGCCCAGAAGAGATTGACCGCCGTGGGCCGGGTGGCGGCGAGGCGGGCGCAGATTCGCTCGAACTCGGGCGCGAACTCCTGGGTCGTAAGGGCGGTAGTGTGCTGGGCGCCCAGCGCAATGCCGTAAGCAGCGGAGACGCCGATGGCCGGCGCGCCGCGGACCACCATGGTGACGATAACCTCCGCCACCTGCTCATAAGTCGTGGCAAGCACATAGCTCTCCTCAAGGGGGAGCTTGGTCTGATCGATGAAGCGGACGCCTTCCGGGGTCCAGGCCAGGGTGGGAATCATGAACTTCCAGTGTAAATGGAAGGAACTGGAGAACGAGGCGATTCCGGTCGCTGTCGTCCCCGCTCCGGGGTTCACGTCCGCTTTTGCCAATGCGCCGGATCGCGGCTGCCGTGGAAACACGCGATGACGGTGAGCGTTTCGTCAGCCTCGATGACGAACATCAGCGCGTAGGGAAAGCGCCGGAGCAGAGCGCGGCGAATGCTCTTGTAGACGGCAGGAAATTGCCGGGGATTGGCGCTCATACGCTGAATTGCAGCGTCAACTGCTGCGAAGAAACGCCTGCCCAGGCCGGAAGCCTCGTTCTCGTACCAGTCCTGTGCGTCGATCAACTCGGCGCGGGCGCGCGGGGTAAAGATAACCGGATGCACTACGGGCAGCGCTGCTCAAGTTCGGACTTCAAAGCCGCCCAGGTGATGCCCTCGCGCCGGTCCTGGTCGAGGGTTGCAAGGCGGCGGTCAAGCTCCGCCCGCTGCGCGGGTGTCAATGGAAGATGGCCGTCTTCCAGGCTATCCCAAAGCTGCGAGATTAACGCAAGACGCTCCGGCGGGGTCAGACGGGCAAGCTCGTCATGGGTGAGTAATTCCATCCATCGAGCATAGGAGAGAGCCCGAGCGAAAGCAATAGGGAGCCTTCGGCGAAAAATGCTGACGATTTGAAAACCTTTTCAGTTTCCGCTGGACGTACCTCCACCCCGGTGCTTACAGTTGTGTCCGTACTTTGCAGAGCAGTTTTCCATTGGCTGTCTTTGCCGGCCGCGCCACTCGCATAGGCCGCGTCCAGCAGGGCATCGATTTGGAAGACGGCGGAGACCAGCGATTTTCTTTGAAGGAAGCGGGGGGAAAGACTCTCATGGCTACACGATCCACACCGCCGGCAGCGGCCAGCGCGCCCAGCTACATTGTTCCGTTCATCACCGTCACCATCCTGTTCGGCATCTTCGGGTTCCTCACCAACCTGAACAGCAACCTGATGCCTCACCTGAAATCGCTCTTCGATCTCTCCTACGGACCGGCCATGCTGGTCTCGACGGCGTGGTTCTTCGCTTACCTGGTCTTCTCGGTACCGAGCGCCAAGCTGATTGAGGCCGTGGGCTACAAGCGCACCATGGTCATTTCGCTCTTCATCATGGTGGTGGGCGCGCTGCTGTTCATTCCGGCGGCCAACCTCATCAGCTTTCCCCTGTTCTTGACCGCGATCTTTGTGCTGGCCACAGGCGTTTGCGCCTTGCAGACCTCGGCCAACCCGTATGTCTCGATTCTCGGCCCCGAGTCAAGCGCTCCCGCGCGGCTGACCCTGGCCCAGGCCTTCAACTCGTTGGGCGCGGCCGTGGCTCCACTGGTAGTAGGCCACTTCATCCTTACCGATCCCAGCAAGATCTCCAGCAAGGCGAGCATTGCGCACACCGTGCAAGGGCCCTACATCGCCATTGCCGCCGCGCTGCTGGTGCTGGGCTTTGCCGTGATGTTCATGCACTTGCCCGCCATCACCTTGACCAGCGCCTTCCGCCCCGGCAAGGACGGCGACCCGGTGCTCGGGCGCAACATCTGGACCTACAAGCACACCGTGCTGGGCATGTTCGGCATATTCTTCTACGTCGGCGTTGAAATCGCGCTGGCCTCAATCGCAATCAGCTACTTCCGCGCGCAGGGGATCGACAACAAGGAGACAGCGGCCTTCCTGGCTTCTTTCTACTTTGTCGGCATCATGGCCGGTCGCTTTGTAGGCAGCTTTGTCATGACCTGGATCAAGGCGCAAACGCTGCTGCTTGTTCTCGGCCTTTTGGGCGTCGTGTTGTTGTTGATCTCGATGTTCACCACGGGCCCCGTCGCCATCTGGAGCCTGGTGCTCTGCGGCGTCGCCAACTCCATCATGTACCCCAATATTTTTGCCCTGGGCATCGCCGAATTGGGTCCGATGACCAGCAAAGGCTCGGGCGTGATCACCATCGGCAACGTGGGCGGCGCGGTGATTCCCCTTCTGTTCGGCGCGTTGGCCGACAAGGTCGGAATTCAATACGCGTTCGTCCTGCCCATTGTCGGCTACCTCTATGTGGCGTACTACGGCCTCTCGGGCTACAAGCCCACGCGTACGGCGTAGACCGGGATCTTTGTGTACTGCTGCCAGGGCCCCCGGTTCTTTCCGGAGGGCCTTCGCATTTCAGATGAGCTTTTCTGTTGCGTCTCGGGGACAGGCTGGTTGCCGGCTGATCTCTGGACGAGTCTTCGCCGGCCTGCGTACAGTGGAATCATTCCCTTTAACGATTGCAAGGAGCGCTTCTGTTGAACCTCACTGCCGGCGACTTGCTCATCATGGTGCTCTACCTGGGCTCTGTGCTCGGCATTGGCCTGGTCCTCAAGTCACACATGAAGACGAGCCGGGACTTTCTTCAGGCCGGCCGCTCCTTGCCTGCCTGGCTTTGCGGCCTGGCCTTCCTCGGCACGGGCCTTGGCGCGCCGGAGGTGATCGGCATGGGGGCCTGGGGCGCGAAGTATGGCCTTCAAGGCGCCCAGTTCTTTGCCTTCGGCGCCATTCCGGCCATGCTTTTTCTAGGCATCTTCATGATGCCCCTCTACTACGGCTCGAAGGCGCGCACGGCGCCGGAGTATCTTGGGTTGCGATTCGACCGCAAGACCCGCGTGCTGAGCGCCTGTACCTTTGCGGCGATGACCGTCTTCAGTTCCGGGATTTCGATGTATGCCATGGCGCGGCTTCTCCAGGCGCTGCATCTTTTCGACAGGCTTTTCCGCGCATGGGGATGGCCGCAGGAAGGGATACTTACGTTTTGCATCGTGCTTCCGGCGGCCATCGTGATGGCCTACGTCTTGCTCGGCGGACTCACCGGCGCGATCTACAACCACGCGTTGCAGTTTTTCCTTCTCGTGGCCGGATTTCTGCCGCTTGTGCTCATCGGTCTGCGCAACATCGGCGGCTGGAGCGGGCTGAAGGCGGCGTTGCCCGCGACTTATTTGCACGAGTGGACGGGCATGGCCCACGGCGGCGGAGGCGGCCTCGGCAGCATCGGCCTGGGGCTGGGCCTCGGTGTTGTGTTCGGTGCGAGCTTCTGGTGCGCCGACTTCCGCGTGATCCAAACCGCGATGGCCGCGAAAAACATCGCATCGGCGCGACGCGCTCCGTTGATCGCCGCGATTCCAGGGATGTTTGTGCCTTTCCTGCTGATCCTGCCGGGCCTGGTGGCAATCGGCCTGCCGACGCCGCACACCACCATCGTGACCCGTATTGAAAACGGAGCCATCGTTCGCACCACGACTGTGGTGAGGCCGGAGGTGGAAGCAGGCAGGGGCCTGGTCCCGGCACGGATCGATCCTGTGACCGGCAAACCAATGCTGGCCGCCGCGGTCGATCCCGTGCTGGACTACGACATGGCCACTCCGAACCTGTTGCGCCTGCTGCCTTCTGGCCTTCTCGGGCTGGGATTAACCGCCCTGCTGGCCAGCCTGATGAGCGGCATCGCCGCCAATGCAACGGCCCTCAACGCGGTCCTAACCTATGATCTTTACCCATCATTCATTCGCCACGGAGCCGCCGACAGGATGGCTCTCGCAGTGGGCCGGTGGGCTACGGTAGGCGGCATTCTGTTATCGGTGGCCACGGCTTATGCGGCCACCGGCTTCAATAACATCTTCGAAGCGCTCATTCTGGTCCTCTCGTTGGTGAATGCGCCGTTGTTGGCCGCCCTCCTGCTAGGCATGTTCTGGAAGCGAACCACCGGCCTTGGCGCTTTCTCAGGGCTGTTGGCGGGTATGGCGACAGCCATTCTGCACCACGGGCTCTCCCTGCCGGTCGAGGCGCATCCGGGAATGCATCGCGGATGGATCGCGTTGATGCACTCCTATCCCAGCACCATCGCGCAGAGCTTCTGGACGGCTATCCTAGCGTTCACCGCGGCCATTGCCGTGAACGTGGGGTTGAGCCTGTGCACCAAAGCCAGGCCCGAAGCGGAGTTGGTGGGGCTGGTCCGCTCGCTGACGCCCGGGCCGTTGCGAACGAACATTGTGTGGTGGAAGCGCCCGGAAGCGCTGGCTGTGGCGATTCTGCTAGCGGCTCTCGCCCTCAACCTTTTTTTCTTATGATGCGGTGGACGGTGGAAGCCGGGTCGGCGCTATCAACTCCCGCAACGCAGATAATCGGACACGGGAACCCGGAGTTAATCTCTTCATCGAGGGTTCGATACTGTGGCGCCCAGCAAGTACTCCGCATAGACATCTGCAATTCCCTTTTGCAGCGGGATGCGTGCCTGCCAGCCGAGATCCTTCATGCGAGAGACATCGAGAAGTTTGCGCGGCGTGCCGTCGGGCTTGGATGTGTCGAATGCCAACCGCCCCTTGAAGCCGACCACTTCGCGGATAAGTTCCGCCAGCGCCCGCACGCTCATATCTTCCCCGTAACCGATGTTCAACAAGGGCGGCAGCGATTCGGAGTGCGCGATACGGTCATAGGATTCATCGGGCAGATTCATCAGGAAAACGCAGGCGTCGGCCATGTCATCGGCATGTAGAAACTCACGCAACACGGTGCCGGTGCCCCACACAGAAACCTCCGCCGCCTCTGCTACTTTCGCTTCATGCATCTTTCTAAGCAGGGCGGGAAGAACATGCGAACTTTCCAAGTCGTAATTGTCATTCGGGCCGTAGAGGTTGGTTGGCATCGCTGCGATGTATTGGGTCCCATATTGGCGATTGAACGCCCAGCACATCTCAATGCCGGCGATTTTGGCCACCGCGTAGGGGCGATTGGTCGGCTCCAGCAGCCCGGTGAGCATGTACTCTTCCCGGATCGGCTGGGGGCACTCGCGGGGATAGATGCAGCTTGAGCCGAGAAACAGCAATCGTTTGACGCCAAACTTTTGTGATGCCTCGATGACGTTGGTCTGGATAACGAGATTGTCGTAAATGAATTCGGCGGGACGCTTGTTGTTGGCGAGGATTCCGCCAACTTTGGCCGCGGCTAGAAACACATACTCCGGACGCTCTTCCGCAAGGAAATCAGCCACCGCCGCTTGCCGGGTCAGATCCAGTTCCGCATGGGTCCGTGTGACAACTTTCGCGCAACCCTCCCGCTCAAGCCGTCTCATGATAGCCGAGCCGGCGAGTCCCCGGTGTCCCGCAACATAGACTCTTGAGCCGGTGAGCCGGGAGTTACTCGTGATAGTCATAGGCATCGTAGCCGTGTTTCTTGACCAGTTGATCCCTCTCCGCCGCAACCATGTCGGCGTCGACCATCTCTTTCACCAACTCCTCAAAGGTCACCGTAGGCTTCCATCCCAACCGCTGATGCGCGTAGCTTGGGTCGCCCAGCAGGGTTTGCACCTCCGAAGGGCGGAAGTACCTGGGGTCCACCGCGACCACCGTGGCTCCGTTCCGATCCACGGCCCGTTCCTCCACCCCTTGGCCCTCCCAGGCCAGTTGGATGTCGAGTCTCTCGGCTGCGAAAGTCACAAACTCCCGCACACTGTGCTGAATCCCGGTCGCGATCACAAAATCCTCGGGCTTCTCCTGCTGCAGCATGCGCCACTGCATCTCCACGTAGTCTCGCGCATGGCCCCAGTCCCTGAGCGAACTCAGGTTTCCCAGGTAAAGCTTGTCCTGCAACCCCAACTTGATACGCGCGAGCGCCCGGGTGATCTTGCGCGTCACAAAGGTCTCGCCGCGGACCGGCGACTCGTGGTTGAAAAGGATGCCGTTGCAGGCGTACATGCCATACGCCTCGCGGTAATTCACGGTAATCCAGTATGCGTATAGCTTGGCCACGGCATAGGGAGACCGGGGATAGAACGGTGTCTTCTCGGTCTGTGGAATTTGCTGCACCAACCCGTAAAGCTCCGAGGTCGAGGCCTGGTAGAAGCGCGTCCGCTTCTCGATCCCGAGGATCCGAATGGCCTCCAGCATTCTTAGAGTCCCCAATCCATCGACGTTACCAGTGTATTCCGGCTGCTCGAAGGACACTTGGACATGGCTCTGCGCGCCAAGGTTATATATTTCGTCCGGCTGAACCTTCTGCATAATATGTAAAAGGCTGCACGAATCGGAGAGATCTCCGTAATGCAGAACGAATCGCCTGTCCCCCAAATGCGGGTCTTCATAGAGATGGTCGATGCGGTCTGTGTTAAACAGAGAACTGCGCCGCTTGAGGCCGTGCACGTCATAGCCTTTGCGGAGAAGCAACTCCGCCAGATAGGCTCCGTCTTGTCCAGTTATCCCGGTTATCAATGCGACTTTAGCCACGTCAATCCTGCGAATTTCATTTTCGATTATGTTGTCGCGGTCAATTATATCGCAGACGCAAGACCATCCCGGCGTTCCGCATGGCGAAGTTGCCGGCCCGCATCGAGCCGTGTCCGCTGCCCGGGGAAGAATCGGGACCCGAACCTCATTGCCCGCGCGGCTCACCCGTGGGAAGGAAGGCAACTCCTGAGATTTCGTCGCCGGAAGCCAGCACGTCTCTGAGTAACTCCGGATTGGACCCGCTCCGGCCATTGACCCCGCTGCGGACCGCCGCTGCCTGGAGCAGGCGCAGCGCGGCCGCCGGCGTGGTCTCGGCCGGCAGGCGGAATATCCACGGAACATTGGTCGAGGTAAGCGTCTTGTCGCCGCTCAATGCGACCACCGGCACAAAGCTCTTGAGAGCCAGTTGCTCGGCCAGGTGGGCGGCATCGCGATCGAGCGCCATGATCGCCAACGCGTGCTCGTCCATGAGGGCATGAACCAGCGCGGTCGAGGCCGCACCCCAGTTCTGGCTGCTCTCAACCGGCAACAGCTTCCATTCCCGGCCTGCCTGCGCACCGGCCGCCAACTCTGCCAGCATCCCCGGTGACCGTGCGATCTCGGCCGCCCGCGGTCCAAAGAGAACCACGCGCACCAGCCCCTTGAATGCATCAAGTTGCGCTCCCTCGCGATGCGGGCCGGCAAACGCCACGCCGTCCTCGCCCACACGCGCGTACGGCTCGTCCTGCGCAAGCCGCGCCTGCCCCACCGCAGGTGGCCGCGCAAGCGGGCCCTGCCCCACCGCAGGGGTTTTCTCCATAGTCGCCACGCGGTAGGTCACTGCGCCGTTGTGGACCGTGCCCAGGTACATCGGAGCCACATTCTTCTGGTTGGGATCGAAGGTCATGTGTCCGGTCACGCCATCGTATTGCTCAATGTTGGCCAGCGCGTCGTGAATGCGGGCGCGATTGAGCCCGGCCTTGCAAATCGAGTCCAGCAGCGCATTCATCGCGTCATAGGCCAGCGACGCAAACTGCTCCGGTTTCTCGTGGAAGCTGGCTTCAAAACGGCGATTGAAGTCCAGCCAGCGCGGGTCCTGGCGGGTGGGATCGTACGGAAAAACTGCCTCGAAGCCCTCGGCCGCGGGGCCAGCCTCTGCCAGCAGGGTGGGACCGAGAGTGCGGTAGGAGCCAAAGACACGCTGTTTCATCCCCGCAGCCCTCATCTCCTTGAGGATTTCGGCCGCTTGAGTCTCATCGGCCCAAAGCACAATCGCATCGGCCCGCGAAGAGCGAATCACACTCAGCTGTTTGGTAAAGTCCGTATCGCCGGGCAGGTACTTTTGCTCGATGACGATTGGATGGCCAAGCCGCCGCGATGCATCGCGGAGTTTGATCACGCCGAAGCGCCCGTAGCGGCTGTTCACCCTGAGAATCGCCACGCGCTTCAGACCCGGTTCGGTGAAGATGCGGCGAGCCAGCGTCAGGCTCTGCACCCGGTCGTCCTGAAGGTCGGTAAAATACCACGGAATGTAGGTCTCGGGAATCGTTGGATCGGTGGAGGCCGAATTGACGATGGGAATCTCGGCGCGCAGAGCCACCCGCAGCGCGATGTGCGTCGACTCGGAACTGATGGAGCCGAAGATGGCCCAATCCCGGTCGTCGTAGACCATCTTGACCACTTCATTGGAGGCCGAGCCCCAGATGGTGGGATCGGTGGGCCGGTCGTCGCCGTAGACAGCCTTTGCCTGCCAGTTGTCGTAGTCGTTGTGCAGCATCAGCTTGAAAGGCTTGCCCCCGTAGCCGCCGCGTGTGTTGGCCTCGTCCACGGCCAACTGCGCGCCGTGCAACATGCGCAATCCAAAAACCTGTTCGGGATTGTGTTCGATGGGCCCGAAAAAACCGATGCGCACTTCGGTCAGGTCCTTGGGATCGGGAATGTCGCGCCCCGCGCCGGAGTAGATGTTGGGATGGGTGTAATTGAGATCGTAGGGGGCCGCAAACTTGGCGTAGGGACTCAGATCCGCGGGCTCTCCCGCATAGGGCGCGACCGTGCGATCCTTCGGCGGCCCCGGCGGATGCGCGCCGCATTCGCACACACCTGCACCCGTCTCCTGCCGAACCGCAGGCGCCTGCGCCGCTGCGCTCACAGCGAGCACGCAGATCGCCGTCCACAACCATCCCTTGCGCATCGCTGCTACTCCTTGCCGCTGTCAGCCTTATCCGTGCGGAACATGGCGATGGCCTCGATCTCGACCAGCAGCTCGGGCCGGCAGAGGTGGGCCTGGATGCCGGTGGACGCGGGCAGCGGATCGAGCCCCTGCTCCTTGAAGAAAGCCGTGCGCCCCGCGTTGAAGACGTCGTAGTCGCGATCGATATCCCTCAGGTAGCAACTGGTGCGCACGATGTCGTGCCAGGTGCATCCCTCGGCCTCCAGCAGGCCGGTAATGTTGTCAAATGTCCGCCGCAACTGGGCGGAAAAGTCGCCGATATGCACGCTCTTTCCGTGTTCGTCGATGGAGGCCGTGCCGGAGATGAGCAAAATCGAGACCCCGCCGATATCAATCCTCATGCCGCGCGAGAACGAGCTTGGCTTGGCATAGGCGTAGGCCTCGTTGAGCACGCCGTGATTGGTGATGGCGCGCTTCTGTATGGGTGCGTGCGCAATGGCTTCCAGAATATCTGCAAATGCATTCATGATGGTATTGCTCCTTCTTCTCTTATTACTGATGAATTCCGTGGCTCAACCCCTTCGCGGTGGCGACCCAGATGTCGCTCCCCTGAAAGTCGATGCCGAGAACATAATTGTGGGCCGGCGCGGTCGTTACGGCCACCGGCGTTACCCTTCCTTGCGCATCGCGCACCGTCATCTCCGGCTTGCCGGTCGAGAGCGAGGGACGATAGACGGCCCAATTCACGCCGTCGTAGTACGCCAGCCCTTTATCGGTGCTGAACCAGGCGCGCTTGGCGTCCACGCCTTTGATCGAGTTGATGAAGTTCGAGGGAAGTCCGCTGTCTTTGGTCAGAAAGTTGTGCCAATAGCGCCCGTCGTACCGGCTGCCGCCGAAATACGTTGCGGCCCAAAGAATATTGTCTACGTAACTGACCGAAGTGACAATCTCGTGAATCAAACCCTGATCCTTGAACAGCACCATCTCGTTCTCGCCGTCGGGGTCTTCGTACTTGTCCCAGCGGCCGGTCGTCTGATCGTATTCGAGCACGCCGCTGCCCCAAATGGCGTAGTAGACCTTGGTTGGCGTGGCGGAAACCGCGTAGGCCCAGATCTCCACCATGGGTGTATTGCGCTCGTTGTAGAGCGACCATTGGCCGGTGTGCAGGTCCAGGCGGCAACCGCCCGCGGCAGTGGCCACCCACACGTTTTCGCCCTCCACGGAGACGCCGTAGACCACATCGTTGCTCAGACCGGAGTTTAGCTGCGTATAAGTGTCGATGCGTCCGCCGGAGATGCGGCTCAGGCCCCCCATGGTGCCCGCCCACACGTCGCCGGTACGCTTGTCCAGAGCCAGCGTCAGAACGGCGCGATGTGCCAGGCCGTCTTTGGTGGTGTACGTCTTCCACGCATGGTCTTCATAGACGGCGAGACCGTCCTCCGTGCCCGCCCAGATGCGATCCCCATCCACCAGCACGGCAAAGACGTGATTGTTGGGCAGTCCGTTGGCGGTAGTGAAGTTTTCAAAGCGGAAGCGCGGCAACACCGGCAGTGCGCCAGACGCCGCTAACGCGACATGAGGTCTTTGAACTCGGGACGCCGACCGCGAACCGGAAGCCTGCGGCGCGGCAAGCAGGGTTGTTGCCGCGGCCAGCAGCAACCCACCTGCCAGTAGTCTCGTGCTTTTGAGCTTTTTCATCGCGTCCTCAGATACTCGATCAGGTCGTTCAGTTCGTCCTTGGTCAGGTCGTTGGTTCGTCCGTGCTTGTCCTCGGGGTTGTAGATCGTCCAAATCTCTTCCAGCGTGCGCGCCGAGCCGTCGTGCAGGTAGGGAGCCGTCTGCGCGATTTCAGTCAATGGCGCCGACTTCAGAAGGTTCCCGTTGTCGGTGGGCTTGCGCGTCCCCACATCGACGAGCTTCTGGTTGGTCCCCTTGGGGCCGCTGTGACAATAGACGCAGCGGTTGGATTCCGGAATCGGCTTGCCGAATTTATCCGCATCGCGCACGAACAGCGCCCTGCCCCGCTCCTGGGCCGGCGTCAATTCATAGCCCGGCAACTTCCAGCGGTTGGGCCGCGTGGGGATATTGCGGATGTAAAGCGTCAGGTCGGCAAGCTTGAGGTCATCGTAGTTTTCCGAGCGCCAGAAGTACTTCTCCGTGCGCGGACCGCATTCGGTGGGGATGTTCGGATTGCCGCCGTTCCACTTGTAGGGCTCTGTGCCCTTCACGCCCTCCAGCATCTTGTTGTCCACAATGTCGCGCCCAAACCCGTCCGGCTCCAGATCCCAGGTAAGACCGTCGAAGGTGGAGTCGATATGACAATTGGCGCAGCCGATCTGCGCCTGGAACGATTGGCGCGCGGTGTAGAACGTCTGTTCGCCGCGGCGCATCGGCGAGACGGTCTTGGGCCCCTCCAGCTTGATAGTCGAGGCTACGCGATCGGTGCGGGTGTCGATCACGCTGATCGTGTCTTCCAGCCGGTTGGCCACAAACAGCTTGCGCCCGTCGCGCGTGAGCGTCAGCCCGCGGGGATTGTGCCCCACCGCGATGCGGGCGACGACATAGTTCCCGCTGGCCGCCAGATCCCATGCGAAGGAACCGGACTCCGGCCGCGGGTGCGAATGAAGGAAACGCAAGAGCCGCGGTACATCCACCACAACTACGCTTTCCGAGCCGCCCAGCGTAACGTAAATGCGCGACTTGTCCGGCGCAATGGCCACGCCGAAGGGCTGCGAAGAGTACCGCTCGAGCTCGTCCAGCGGAACCTCGACCGGCCGGCCCACATCTGCGCCAAACAGCGTGAGTGTGTAGGCGAAGGCTCCGCCGTGCTCCAGGTGCGCAAGCGGCACCAGGTTTTTGGGGTGGTACTCGGCCACCACGCCAAGGCGTCCATCCGCCGAAAACACCAGGTGAAAGACGCCGGCAATCGCGTGCAGCGGCATGCGATCCACGACCACCGCACGCGCCGTGTCGATCACCGTGATCTCCGACTCCGGCGCCATGCGGCTTTCCATTCCTGCCCGGCGCGGCTGCAGATTCGGATACACATGCGTTGCGTAAATCCTGCCGCCATCGGGCGAGAGCGTGAGATAGCTCGATCCGCGACCGGCCAGGAGCCGCTTCTCTTCCGCGCCGGTCGACGCATCCAGCACGGCCACATCGCTCGATATGCGACCGGCCACAAACAGCCGCTTGCCCGCGCGATCTTCAACCACGCTCGACGGCTCCGCGCCCACCGGCCATGTCGCCACGACGGCAAGCGTGCGCGTGTCGATCACCGAGAGCGTGTCATCCCAACTGTTGGTCACAAACAGCCGCGCGCCATCCGGCGAAAACGAAAACCCACGCGGCACACGGCCCACTGCGATCTTCTTGAGAACGGAATAGCTTGCCGCATCCAGCACCCGCACCTCTTCGCTCTGCTGGCAGAGCACATAGAGACGCGCACCATCGGGCGAGAGCAGAACCTCCAGCGGTGACGCGTAATCGAGAACATCGCTCGCATGGTCCCGTTCGTCGGCTTGCACGGCCCGGCCCGTCCACAGCGCCACTGCGAACAATGCGGCGGCCAGCAGCGACAACCCCGCCACCACTCCGGCCCGCAGCCCCGTTTTGTTGCGCCAACTCACTTCGGTTCCTCCACAGTGAGCACGCGGTCCACCCCGAGTTTTTCCAGCGTCTGCTCGCGCCCGCTGGGCCAGTGCACGATCAGCTTGTCTACCGCGGTGGCAGCGCCCAGCCCGAAGTGCAGCCGGCCATCGTCCTGCGAGAGATAGCCCGAGCCGGCCACGCGCTCCGCCGTATGCCGCTTGCCCGCGGCGAAAACTTCAACCCGCGCGCCGATGCCGTCGCGATTGCTCTTGGTTCCCGTGAGCTTGACGGCGATCCAGTGGCCCGTGTTGGTGGAGACGTTGTGCAGCAGCGTCCCTTTTGCGCCCAGATTCACCTGGAATGCATCCACTTTGCCATCGTTGTCGTAGTCCGCAAAACAGGCGCCGCGCGCCGTTGTGCGCACGCTCAACACCGGCCCTGCTTCGCGCGAAACGTCGGCGAACTTGCCGTTGCCGATGCCGCGAAACAGCGTGTGCTCTTGCGGGATGAGGTGGATGAGTCCGCCGTGGAAGATGAGAATGTCGAGCAGTCCGTCGTTGTCGAAGTCGTAGATGCCCGTGCCCCAGCTCACGTATTGCGCATTCACCTGCGACACGCCGGTCTCCGCGCCGATATCCTCAAAGCTCAGCTTCCCCGCGTTGTGCAGCAGCCGGTTATAGTGGCCGTCCGTCACCCACAGGTCCAGCACGCCCCTGCCCTCGAGATCGGTAAACACCGGGCCCATGGACGAAGTCGACTCGCCGTTCTGTCCGAAGGCCGTGCCCGAGTCGTTGCCGATCTCCTCGAAGGTGCCGTCATGCTTGTTATGAAACAGGAAGTTCTCCGTGCGGTCGTTGGCGACGTAGATGTCATCCCAGCCGTCGTTGTCGAAGTCCGCCGCCGTTACACCCATGGTGCGGCCCACATATGCGCCGATGCCCGACTTATCGGTAACATCGGTGAAGGTCCCGTCGCAGTTATTGTGATAGAGCCTGTTCGTCTCGCCTTCGTAGTCCAGCGGTCCCGGGTAGTTATCCGCTGCGTAGTAGGCGCGGTACTTGGGATCGAACTTGACGTAGCGGCCCACAAACAGGTCCACGCAGCCGTCCTTGTCGTAGTCGAGCCACGTGGAACTGATGGCCCAGCCGTCCACCTTGATGCCGGCCTTCGCCGTCGCGTCGGTAAAGTGGCCGTTGCCGTCGTTGTGATAGAGAATGGTCTTCCCGTAGCCGGTCACCAGCAGATCGACAAAGCCGTCGTTGTCATAGTCGGCCGCCGTCACGGCCACCGAATACATGTCAGGGTCGAGGCCGGACTTCTGCGTCACGTCGGTAAAATGGCCGTTGCCGTCGTTGCGATAGAGATGGTTGTGCGGCGGTGGCACCGGCTTGTCCTTCAGCGGATACGGATGCATCGAATCGTCGAGCGGGCGTCCGTTGACCACGTAGAGAGAGGGCAGCCCCGAGTTGTTGTAGTCGAACCAGATGCAGCCCGCGCCGGTGCCCTCGAGAAGCGATCCAAGTTGCCGCGACCCAAAGCTGTGCGTAAAGTCGACGCCCGCCTTGTCGCTCGCGTCTTCAAAGCGAATCACGGCCACCTGCGGTGGGGCCAGCGGCGCCTTTGGCGCGGGCGCCTGCGGCGCAGAGACAGCGGAAGCATGGGGCGCAGAAGCGTCGGGAGCCGGCGGCGCCACCTGCGCCGCGGCCATCGATACCGCGCCGAACAATAGAAGAAGCCGTACCAACATCACTTGCCTCCCGGCGTGCCGTGTTGCTCGACGCCACCAGCGTTCACACCGGAAAGATCAAAGGGCGTGGTCGTGCGCACCAGCACGGCGGGCACGCGGTTTTCCGACGCGCGCTCCGGCCCCACGTGGCAGCCCACGCAGATGCGCTGCTCCCCGCGCCGAATCCAGAACCATCCGTGCTCCTGGCGCAGGACCGCGCCCTTTTCATCGAGCAATGCAAAGCGAATAGGCCTGTCGGCTGGAGTCTGCACGAAAAAGGAGCCGTCGGCCTCGACCGGCGCCGTGCCCGTGGCAACTGTGTGGCCTTGCGCGTCCAGCGTTTCCAGCCGCACCGACGTGGGCGCAGCCTTCAGGTCGCCTGCCCGCGACAGCCGCGCATCTAGGGCCAGCAGGTTGGCGTAGTTCCAATCGTGCAGCCCGCTGGGATGATGATGCGGCCGCGTGCGCGGCGCAACCAGCACCGGCTCGACCAGGTCCCGGCCACTCTCGGCAAGCAGCGTTTGCATTACGGCCGCGCCGGCGCTCGAAGACGAGCCGGGCTTCCACAATTTGAGCGCATAATGCGTTGCCGCCGAGGCCCGCGCGCTCACCAGCCATGCGCCCGAAGCTGTCTCGGCGATAGCGCCCGCATACTCGGCGTGTGGCGCTGCGACGGCCGCCTCGTGCGCCAGCGGCGAAGTAAAGCGCGCCAAGGAAGCTCCATGCGTGAAGACGACGTCGCCCGAGGCCAACTGCTTCCCACCCCAGCGCGGGGCGCCGTGATCGCAGCGATAGGACTCGACGCCCGAGCCGTCGGAATAGACCAGAAACAGCTCCGGTGTCGATCCGGAACCAAGCGGGAAGCCGGCTTCAAACAGAATCCGGCCATCGAGCAGCACATCGGCGGGAATCGCGCTTGCCGGGAAGTAGGAAAGCGGAACCACCGTCGCGGCCACATCGGCATCGATGGGCGCAATCGCCAAGGAAGCCGCCTTGCCCGCGGCTTCCAGTTGAAAACCAAGCGGCCCGCGCAGCGCATACACCAGTTGCCCGGCGGGCAGATAGAAGGGCCGAATCGCGTCCTCCGGCCCGGCGATCAGTTTGCGCAAAGAGCGATCGGAAAGCGTCAGTTCCCATATCTGCCAGGGGTCGCTCGCGTGCTGCTTGCCCGCGAAGAGCACTGTCCTGGCATCGATGGAGACATTGGCGTCCGCGCTTGCCGCGAATCCTGCCACCAGCGGCTCAGCTTTGCCCGCGTGAACCAGCAAAAGCTGTGCGCCCTTCGGAAAACGCTCCTGGCCGCGCAATCCAGCCAGCGGGTCGTAAACCGGCGCGGCGGTCACAATGATGTCCGCGGACGGGGCCTGCGCCAGATCAGGCGAAAACCCGCAAACCGGAATCAGCAGTGCAACCGACGCGGCAGTCGCCAGAACTCTGGCTGGGAACCTCATCCAACGGCCTCCATAGGCCGAACGAGGGCCCGCCCGCGCTGCGTCCGCGCTGGCCCGCGCAGAGCCAAATACGGCTCGATTCCGTCCATCATGTCGTCGAATCCGGCAAAGTCCAGCGACTGTTCGCCGTCGCTCCACGCCTTGTCCGGGTTGGGATGCACTTCAACCAGCAATCCATCCGCGCCGGCGGCCACGGCGATGCGCGCCAGCGCCGGAACCAGGTCGCGATGGCCCGCCGCGTGACTCGGATCGGCGATGACCGGAAGATGCGAGATCTGCTTGAGCAGCGCGATGGCGGCCACGTCGAAGGTGTTGCGCATCGCCGTTTCAAAGGTGCGGATGCCGCGCTCGCACAGGATTACATTCGGGTTGCCGTTGTCGAGAATGCACTGCGCCGAGCGCAGCAGATCGGCAATCGTGGCCACCATGCCGCGCTTCAGCAGGATGGGCCTGCCTGACCGCGCCGCCGCTTCCAGCAGCGAGTAGTTCTCCATGTTGCGCGTGCCGATCTGCAGAATGTCGGCATACTCGGCGACCATGGGAACGTCTTCTTCCGACATCACTTCGGTCACGATAGCCAGGCCGCTCTCCTCGCGTGCGCGGGCCAGCATCTTCAGGCCTTCCAGGCCGTGCCCTTGAAATGCGTAAGGGGAGCTGCGCGGCTTGAAAGCGCCGCCACGAAGAATGCGCGCGCCGCCGCGCCGAACATGGTTGGCGGTGGCCATCAACTGGAACTCCGTCTCAACCGAGCAGGGCCCAGCCATGGTGATGAATTCGTCGCCGCCGATCTCGAGATCCAGCACCGGCACCACTGTCTGCCGGCGCAGGGAACTCTTCAACACATCGGGGGTTTCGGCAAACCGTTCGTGCCAACTTTCACGCACCGCGTGCGCTCCGATCCGGGGAAGTTTCAGGCTACCGGAACCATGTACGCCGCGCCTCAACCCAAGGGTGGAGAAGCAAGGTGGTTTGGTGTGATCGCCATCACACATCATTGGACTTAGAAAAGTCCTTTCTGTTGCGAATGGACTCGGAGGGGAGCGGCTACTCGGTGCTCGCCATCGACGGCGGCCGGTAGCCGAAGGCCGCATCCACCACGGCCGCAATGCCCAGCGCCGTCTCGTCCTGGAAGGGCCGCGCGACAATCTGCACGCCGATCGGCAACCCCTCTGGCGATTTGCCCACGGGAACCACCGCCGCCGGCGCAGCCAGCACGTTGAACCACTGCGTATGCCGCACGGCGTCGAGGTAGTCCACGGTCCGGCCCTCGACCATCCACGTGCGTTCGTCATGCCGGAACGCGGGAACGCTGGCCACCGGGCACAGCAGCACCGGAAACCTGCTCATCTCCGCGAGTGTCTTTGCACGCAGCAGGTCCAGTTCGGCCCACGCTTCAAGCAACTGGGCGGCTGTGAGCGGCGGCGCATTCCCGGCAATCTCGAGAAACTCATTGAAGATGGGGCTCAACTGGCGCTCTTTGCCGCGAATGGCCGGCGCAAAAAACAGGGCGCCGCATTGCACAAAAAACTTCATCCACAGTTTGCGCAGCGGCTCCAGTGTGCGCGGGCGGAACGGCTCCACGCGAAAACCGTCGCTGCGGAGCGCATCGGCGGCGGCGTTCACCGCGGCGCGCGTCTCCGGGGTGACCGGAACCAGGCCGTCGTCCTCGAAAAACCCAATGGCGTTGGCGCGCAGTTCCGCCGGACTGGGCTCGCGCAACGCGATCGGCGGACTCACCGGATCGTTCAGATCCTGTCCGGAGAGCACGCGGAAAAGCAGCGCAACGTCAGCCATGGTGCGCGCCATGGGGCCAATGGCGCCGAGAATCGAAAACGGCCCCACGCACGGCGGCAAGTGTCCGCGGCCGGGTATGCGTCCCGGCGTGGGCTTGAGCGAGCAGATGCCGGTGAAGTGCGCGGGCACACGCACGGAGCCGCCGCTATCCGAGCCCAGGCCGGCTGCGGAAAGCCCCGCCGCGATGGCCGCCGATTCGCCGCCGCTCGACCCGCCCGGCGTCCGCTCCAGGTCCCATGGATTCGATGTGCGCCCATGCAACAGGTTCGCGGTCTCGTAGGCCATCAGGAATTCAGGACAATTGGTCGTGCCCAGAATCAACGCTCCGGCCGCCCGCAGCCGCGATACAACGACCGCGTCTTCCGTCGGTATTTCGCCCTTGTGCAGCAGGCTGCCAATCTCGCACTTCAAGCCGCGCGTAGCAATCGAAGACTTTACTGTGACAGGTAATCCGAACAACGGCCTGCGCGCACGCTGCCCACGCCACGCATCATGCTTCCGCGCCCGCAAACGCACGCGCTCCGCGTCGAAGTCGGCGAAGACGTTCAGTTGTGGATTGAGCCGCTCGATTTGAGCAATGTGCGCCTCGGCCAGTTCACCTACCGAGATTTCGCCTGCGCGAAGAAGCTCCAGTTGCCGCACCGCCGGCGCCAGCACCACATGGTTCATGGCTTTACCGTCGTGGTGGCCGCAGGCGCCTGGTCCTCCGCTGGATTGGAAGGCAGCAGCCTGTAGTCAAACCGATACGACCGCACCGGCTCGCCCGAGTCGAAGCGATTGTTCCAGTTCAACTGGTAGTCGAGCGCATCGGCATCGTCCGGAAAGGTCTCGCTCGCCGGATACGGATACGCGCTCATTCCGTGAAACGGCAGTTGCGCAACGGTGAAGGGCGAGGCATCCCACCAGTCCATGTCCTTCACATATCCGTTGGCATAGAAGAAATAATCGCGTCGCCAGTGCGCGGGCAGCGCCGGCAGTGCGGTCGCGTCGAACTCCGCCGCGATCTCCTCGCCGCTGCCGAAGATCGCGTAGCGATCGTCGATGCCTTTCACCAGCGCGGTCACGTCGCCCATGCGCGTGTAGTTGCCGCGCTGACGCTGGAAGGGCCCGGTAAGGCTTACCAGGTCGTAGTTGTAGTCCAGATCCCCAGGACTTGTGCCCTCAATCTGCTTGGGATATCCGCGGAAATGCAGCGTGGCCACCGCCAGCGGAACTTCCGCGACACGCGATTCCGCCTCGGCGTTGTTGTCGATCAGCACCTGGTCCCAATAAATTTCCAGATTGGTGACCAGGCGAATGCGGCGCGCGCCCGCCGGCAGCTTGCCGCTCAGGTCCACCACGATGGTGCGCTCGAGTCCCGCGGGGAAGCCCACATCGTCCGCGATGCGTTGCCATGAGCCATCGGGCAACTGCGCCTCGGCAAACGGCGAGATGGGCTTGATTCCCGCCTGCCACGCGCCATAGAGCGAGGTCGCGCTGAAGTAGTTCACATAGCCTGTCATCAGCAGCCGCAGCGGGGACTGCGCGTCGAGCGGGCCCAGATCAAGTGTCAGGGCGTGCAGGTTGGCAAAGCCGTCATATGGCAGCGGCGTGAATCCACTGGCAAACTTGTGATCGCGGCGGCTCACCTGGTCGAGCACATCGCGGCCTTCGCCGTCCCATGCGCCGACGGGCAGCCGCGCGCCGGAGGTGGCCACCACGCGCCCCGAGGCAAACGGCGGATCGTCGAGGAACCGCTCGTCGGGATTGACCTCGACACTCTCCGGATGATCCACCGCGACCAGCCGCAACTGGTCGATGTAGTTGACCTCCTCCATCGGCTCCATGAAGAGCAGGCTCAGTTTCCCGTTCACCGGCGCAACCTGCGCGCCGTCTACCTTCACCCACTCCCCGGGGTTGGGCGTGTTACGCCGCGTGGGCGTGTACCAGTGCCCCACCACCGCCGCGCCGATAACATCGGTCACTAACTTGTACTTATGCCCGTCCCAGGCAAACAGCACCGGGCACGAACTGCCACGGCGGTCGGCCTCTTTCATCGCGATCACCGCCCGGCCCTGAGTTAGGCGGGGTAAGTCGATCTCATCCTGCAACACGCCCGTTGGCCACAAAATCCGCAGCAGGTCGATCCCCTCCGCATCGCCCAGACCCACCAGGATCTGCGGCGCGGCCTGCGTCTGATAGCCCGAAGCTCCGGCCAGCTCCCACTTCTGCCAGTGCCCGCTGGCAAAGATCTCCACCTTCACGCCCAGCGCCGTCTTGTTGTCCGCAAAGCCGGTCAGATCGAGGCGCACAAAGTGATTCTTGTTCGCGCCCACGTTGCGCAGCAGCACCGGTGGCGCGTTCACTTGCGTCACGATCAAATCCGCTGCGCCGTCGCCATCCACGTCGGCGGCAATCAGCCCGCGCGGCGCGCGCAGCCGAACGCTGTCCAGGCCCAGCGCGCGGCTCACGTCTTCAAAGCTGCCGTCGCCGCGATTGCGGAAGACCCGTACCTCGGGTCCCGCCATGGTCTCCACAATCGCCGCCAGGTCGATCCAGCCGTCGTTGTCGATGTCGATCGGCGTCACGCCCCATCCGCGCAGCGCGCCCTGCAAAGGCAGTTCCACGCGCTCAAAGCGCCGGCCCACATGGTTGGGGCCATCGACGTTGCGCCACAGCGTCAGGCCCGGCGCGCCGTCGTGAGTTACAGCGATGTCCATCCAGCCGTCCTTGTTGTAATCCAGCACGGCAATGCCGACGCTCCCAGGAAGGCTCGCTGACTTGCTGACTTGCTTACCCGCTAACTGGCTAACTTGCTGACCTTCTCCGTACAAAGGCTGCGTAGGATACTTCCCCTCGCGCGGATTCACATAGAGCAATGGCGCCGGCCCGTCGCCGGTAACCGCCAAATCCACGGCGCGATCGTTATTGAAGTCGGTAAGGATTGCCGATACCGTCTTCCCGCTTCCACCCAAACCGGTAGGCTCGGTCCACTCGGTGAAGGTCTTGTTGCCGTTGTTGCGCCACAAGACATTTGGTGCATCGCCGGGTTTCAAAGGCGCCCCCGTCAGCAACAGATCGAGATCGCCATCGTGGTCGTAGTCCACAAACGTAATGCCCGAAGGCCGATTGCGCGGAGCCAGTCCGGCTTCGGCGGTCGCGTCTTGGAACTTGCCGTGGCCCAGGTTGCGGAAGAGCAGCACCGCATCGTCCAGCGCAACCGCCAGGTCGTTCAGGCCATCGCCGTCGTAGTCGCCCACGGCGCAGGCCACGGCGCGCCCCTTCGCCTTCAGCCCCGCCGCCGCCGCATCCAGTTCCTCAAAGTTGCCGTCGCCCTTGTTGTGCAACACGCGAATGGCCTGCTCGCCCGCCTGCATCAGCACCAGGTCCATGCTTCCCGAGCCGGTCACATCCATCATGCAAGCGCCGCCCGTGGTGGTGAAAGCAGGCCCAGGCGAAAATCCCGGTGCCCCAGGTCTCGCCTTTGAGACCTGGGAGACCATCGCCTGCGCCACCAGCCGCACCGGAATCATCGCCTTCCGGCCCGTTTCCGGCTCCTCGACCGGCGTCACGGTCGAGTAGTGGCCCTGCTCCCCATAAGCCAGTCCGATGGGAGCCGATATCTTGGTGCTGGTCATGTGCTGGAAGCGATGGAAATGCTCCTTCGCCTCGTCTTTGTGGCCGGAGCGCTGCAACGCGGTCGCCATCACAAACTCCGACGAGGCGTGCAGCGGAGTAATCTCCAGCGCCTTCTCGAGAATGGCGACGGCCTTGTCGTATTGCTTCATCTCCAGGTAGCAGTCGCCCTCGAAGTAGTAGGAGTCCACATCCCTGGGATCGATCTTCACCGCCTGCTGAAAGCTGGCCAGCGCGGCATCCAGTTCGAAGGCCGCGTGCTGCGCGAGCCCCAGGTTGTACCACGCCTGGGCGTTGGCGGGGTCCAGCGCGATGGCCTGCTGCAGAAACCCCTTGGCCTCCTCCAGCTTTTGCAGATTGAGCAGGGCAATGCCCTCGTTGATCGCGGCCTGCGCCAGTTTCGGATCCTTCTTGAAGGCCTCGGCAAAGCTCCCCGCCGCGCGGTCGGTGAACTGCTGGCCCATCTGCGCCACGCCGCGATTGTTGAGCCGCACGGCCTCCACTTCAAAGCGCGCTTGCGCCCCGGACCCCGCCGAAGCTGCCGCAAAAAGCACCCAGGCCAACGGCCCGCAAATCCACGTCCATCTCTTTCCCAACTTCATCTCCAGGCCGGCCGGGCGCCGCAAACCAAGGCTTCCACCGAACATTTCAGTGTATGCGAGCGCCCAATCGACTCGCATCCTCACCAAGATCGGTCATCTCATTCCAAATCCGGGCTCGAACGCAGACCAATTTATACTTCTCCTGTGACTCCGTCCCTCAAAACCCTGAACTGGCGCAGTTTTCTCGCGCGCCCTCCTCTGCCGCCGCCCCCTTCTGAAGCGCTCGACTCACTCCGGCTCCAGCCGATTCTCATCACCGGCGCAGGCGGCTCCATCGGATCCGCGCTGGCGCTGCGCCTGGCAGCCCTTGCCCCGCCGATGCTGATCCTGCTGGACGCTTCGGAGAGCAATCTCTACAACCTCGAACGCGCATGGGCAGAGTCCGGCGCCGCCAGTCCCGTGACCCTTATCCTGGGCGACGCAGGCGACCGCGCGCTGATCGAAGAGACCTTCGCCACGCACGCGCCGCGAGTTATCTTTCACGCAGCCGCCTTCAAGCACGTCCCCTTGATGGAAGAGCATCCGCTGGCCGCCATCGCCAACAACGTCTTTGCCACCGAAACCCTGGTAGAAGCGGCAGCCGCCCACGGAGCGCGCGTGGTGCTGCTCTCCACAGACAAGGCCGTCGAGCCGGCCTCGGTGATGGGCGCCACCAAGCGGGCTGCGGAGCAGATGGTGCTCGCCCGCGGCGGCACGGCTCTGCGGCTGGGGAACGTGCTGGCCTCGCGCGACAGCGTAGCCGAAACCTTTGCCCGCCAGATCGCGCAGGGCGGCCCCATCACCGTCACCGATCCTGCGGCGCGGCGCTACTTTCTCACCCTCGACGAAGCGGTGGACTTGCTGCTGACGGCCGCTACGTACCCGGAGCAACCGGCATTGCTGGCGCCCGCGCTCCCTGCCACGCACTTCATTGCGGACCTGGCGCAGTTCATGGCCCGGGAGCTTGCGCCGGGGCGTCCGATTGCCATCGACTTCACCGGCCTCCGCCCCGGCGACAAGGAAACCGAATTGCTCTGGTCCGCCGGCGATTCCACCCGCCCAGCCGGCTTGGGCGGCCTGGTCTCGATTCAAGCTCCCGTCCTACCCTCGGCGCTGCTCAACAACTCCCTGGCCGGCCTGCGCGCCGCTCTCCAGGCCCGCGACCTCGCCGCCTCCCTCGTCCACCTGCGCTCGCTGGTTCCCGATTACACCCCGAGCCAAGCCGTGCTGGCCCATTCACGGCTGTGCCGCCAGCGGGTCCCGCAATGACCCAGGAGCACCCCAGCAAGCGGCGCATCGGCGTGGTCACTACCTC
>Ga0181531_10000603_pt1 | contig 23887 bp, 25 predicted proteins | sample PEATcosm2014_Bin_38_FD_119743 | JGI IMG/M metagenome (GOLD analysis project Ga0181531, IMG submission 119743) | Peatland microbial communities from MTU Mesocosm Facility, Houghton, MI, USA - PEATcosm2014_Bin11_10_metaG | ecosystem: Environmental > Terrestrial > Soil > Wetlands > Peat | place...
GAAAAAGCGCCACCTCGAACTTCGCAAGATCAAGAATCTGTTGACGAAATGACATCGGAGGTTAACCCCGAGCAGATCGGCAATTCACTCTTGCAGATTCCACCCGCGCGACTTCGATGGCGACGACCCGTGAGTTCTGGAATCGTACCGCCCTGTTCGAGGGGGCACAACGGCTAGGTCGGAACCACCGCTTGGCCGAGGTAACAGAAGGCAGTGATTCTCGGCTATTCGGCCAACAAATTCATTACACTTTGTGAATGGACAAAGGTGCAGAGCAAGATCCAAGGGTTTATTTCGCCGCCGAGAGAACCTTCCTGGCCTGGATTCGAACAGGGCTAGGCTTGATCGGGATCGGATTCGCGGTCAGCCGCTTCGGCCTGTTTTTCCGGCAACTCAGCGCAAGCGAATCCCATCTACCCACTCGCGCCAGTGGCCTATCCGTCTGGTCCGGCGTAACTCTGGTTGGCTTGGGCGTGATCGTCATCCTCAGTTCTGTCCTGCGGCATTTTCAACTGATTCACGAGTTGAAATCAGGCGCCTGGATACCGGGACGCGTGTCGAGGGATGCCGTAGTTCTGGGGCTCCTGCTGGCTTGCGCCGGGATCAGCATGTGTATTTACCTGGTCCTCGTCCACTAGCCGCCCGGAGTTCGCAAATGTGTTCGGTGGCAAATGCGTCGGACGTCTCAAGAGCCTGCCCAGTCACCAAGTCCGAGTTGCTGCGCTTCCCAACGCGGGGAGTCAGCAGCGGTCAATGCAATTGTGCGAAATGGTACTGCAAGGCGTCCACCTTGATGTCATCATTCATGAATGCCGAATAGGATGGCTAAAACCATCAATGGCGGCGCCATGGCAGCCGCATGGCCTGACGGAGAATAGCTTAGATGACAGCCACTTCGCATACGACGCCCCCCGCAAGGGAACGGTCGACCTGGTTCCAAATTGCACAGTTTCTGTTTCTGGTTGCCTTGGCCGTGGCCTTTTATTTCCTTGGACTCAGCATGGTGCATAACCGCCTCCATCAAGGCGGCCACCTGGATAGACACGGGCACATCAGTCGGTAGCATCACGCAATGGAATCTTAGTTGCGGCATTCTTATGATGTTCCTGCCACGTCTTCATTGTCTTCATCGTTGTCTCCTGCAATTCATAGCCTTCCGCCCAACTCAGCGCGTACTCTCGCCACAGCTCGCCAAAGGTCCGCCTTCACTGAGGATTCATGGAGGCCCCTCCCAGGCGCAATCTTGCCGAATTCCTGCTCTTTCCCATACCGCAGGATAAACATCGTTCGCTGTCGCTCGCTAAGGCGCTTGACTGCCTTCCAATTTTGCCCTACACGCTCACCGGCGAGGATGCGCTCTTCGAGCGATCGCGCGCCATTGGGGAGCCACTCTCGAACCTCCGTAAGGTCCGCCGTATGTGTTCGTGTCTGTCGCCAGAACTGGGCTCGTCTGTTGCGCTAGTGGTCCGTCTGCAGGTTGATGGTAATGCGCATCAGAAAGGTCATCGCGCTCGATTCGCCGCGAAAGCGGAACCAGTTGCGATGCGCCCTGAAAAAGCACTCCTGAGTCAGAGTTTCAGCGAGGTCCGTATCGCGCAACGATGAAAGCAGGAATCCGAATATCTGCGTGCGGTGTGCCTCAACCACACTCGTAAACTCCTGCGCAGCAATGCAACCGTGTGTCTACGTCGATTGTTCAGTCGTGTGCATCATTCGCCGCTCTCCAATGCCGGCTCGGTTCCATCCCTTGGTCGGGAGTTGACACTTGCTTTCTGAAATCGAGGCAGCGGCCCTGACATATCGCTTCGTTCTTCCCTCGGCATAAGCAGCGCGCATCCTGCACACAACGCCGGCGCGGATTCCAAGGCCATGCTCACCAACGAACTCCAAACGTCACCGGAATCAATTCAGTCGTTCCCAGGCCGTTGTTTTCTGTAATGAGCGGGGTGTGGATGTAAACGTAGCGAGCCTCGCCGAAGAGCTTCATCTGGCCATCTCCATTGACACCGCCAAGCCGGTGTGTGAACCCTAGGCCGATGTTAAGCCCGCCCTGGTTAGACGAAAACCCGTTTGTGGTCACGTTCACCGGGTATCCGTAGAAGTCGCAGCACTGCTGAACGGTGAAGTTAGTGCTTTTGTGATAGTAACCACCCCCGCCGGTAATGTAGGCGCTGTTGGTCCACTTTGGAAACAGGTCAATCACCGGATCCACAGTCAGCGAAACAATGTGCGCATTGCCGCCCTGCCCCCCGCCTGCCGCAATAAATGCGCCTGGGAGTTTGTTGTCCATGAACTGAAATTCGCCAAGCACGGTGAAGCGCTGGCCGAGGTGGAGGCCGACGCCGCCGGTAAGGTTGCCGCCCCAGGTGATATAGGGAGTGTCGTTGCCTATCGGCGCGTTGAAGCCGGCCCCGGCCTCAATCGCGATATAACTGAGGCTGTAAAAGCGTTGGTGCTCACCGCCGTTCTGTCCTGCGCCGGCGCCTCCCGCTACGGTGGCGGAAGGCAGAGCCCACAACTCATTCGCACCCGCTAGGGGAACCAACTGAAGCAAACTCGACTCGGTGGACGAGATGCCCCGTAAACCGAAATCATTGCGAGAAACCGTGGATTGCGCGCCAGCAACACCCGCAGCTAGCACCATCGCAAATCCAAAGGCACTTCCCCGCCGCATTAGTGATATGAATCGTTGAAACGCCATACCCAATCCTCCTTTTCAAGCGATCGTTTTGATTTTAGGAATTCGCTCCCAAGATTTCCTCCCGGAGGACAACGCCTTCCGTGCAGATCAATAGAACAGGAGATCCAACTGCTAGAACAGCAAATAGGCAAGACACTTCACCCGGCACGGCCTGCCTCTGCCTGACTCCCTACTGTTCGTTCTTCTATTTAGCCGGCAAGACGCTCGACCGCGGACAGCAGCAACTCTGGAGTTGCATCCGGGACAACGCGGTCGTCGTACAGAGCGTCGTCGATCCACCACTCTTCTGCCCGGACCATCACGATCCTCGCCCTAGGCCATCGCCGCCGGATGAAATGCGCAGCCTCAATAAGTTCCTTTTCAGGCAGCGTCTGATGAAGCACTGCGACTTCGCAGCCCTCTTCCAATACAGTTCCAAGAAGATCCCTATACCCTTCTGCGACCGCGAGAGCAAACCCTCGTTCCTCGAGACGCCTATCGTAGGTCACGTCCGAAGGCGCCACTGAACCGATGGACAATACGTGGACAACTGTCTTCATCGAATAACTCCATCCAAGAAGTCGGTAAACCAATGCAGGGAACTCTGGGTTCCATCCGGACAATCGCGAATTCAGGCTGCCCGCGAGCTGTTCGGACTCTCTGACAGAAGATAGACGGTGGCGGCACCGGGCACTTTCCTATTTGTCGGGATGGTCGCCGCACACACATCGTGGGGTCCATACAAGACCACGCGACTGCTTGAGGGAGACCACCGCAGCACATCGAGCAGACCTCGCTGTTTGATCAACAACACATGCGGGGCGTGGAACGCAGCCGGCCGTTCGGTACAGTTCGAGCCAAGATCGATGAGGATCACGTCATCACACCTCTGAACCAATGCTTCGAATTCTTGAGCCGATATCCAGCAGATTGTACGTTTGCCTTGCGGAAGCAAACCACTCTTCAATGCAATAGGCAAAATCGCCTTTGCAACTCGGCCAGCATAACTAGGCGCATTTTGCCCTCCCTGTCGGCCGATCATGTAGATAAAGCACAAAAGTGATACGAGGGGCATCGCCACTAGAACCCAAAACCAATTCATTTGCCGTCTCCTCAGAAACAATAAGTCTCAATGTGGATGAACGGCAGCCAGTCCCGAAGGATCGAGATAACTCGACTTCGTTGAACGTGCCACCACCCTACGATTCATCTAGCTCATGTGCGGAGGAGGCGAGCGAGGTGCGCAATCAGAAGAGCGCTCCCTGCCGGCAACAGCGGCGTTAGGTTCAGCCAATATCCCGTTGTAGGCTTCCGAAGGAGTTTCGGCTTGCTGCGTCAGGTCCGAGTCCGGAGTCCAGTTCTGTTGCAACTGGCACTTCGGCCTATTCTTAGAGATGAGCAAGGTCCCTTCCGGGGCAAGCCACAGCTTCTCGATGCTGATTGGTGCGGGGTGATTCTGGTCGAGGTAGTACAGCGACAGTTTGTAGGCGAAGCCCCACAGAGAAACTGCAACAGCCAACCCAATGAGTCCGAGGTTTAGAGGACGCAGGATAAAGCGCCAACTGTGCAAGGAGTATCCACTCGACGCATGCTTCACATCCACAATGCCGGACCGCGCATAGTCATTCTCCATCTGAACAACAAGCTGGTCGCAAAACGATCTAGAGCCACAATTCCCGAGTCGGTTGTGCGTTAGCGGTCTCATTGTTCAACACCTTCGTTCCCGGAGCAGTTCTTTGGCCGGCGAGTCGGTTTCTCGTCCGCACGAATGGGTGCAACTGGACGATTTGCATTCCTTCTAGGGTTTCCCTATAAAGACCGACTTAGTCAAGCATTGACCGGCAGAAGGGTCGGCCCCTTCGGACCATGACTGGCAGACTCTGCAATGAATCCGTGTGCCATCGACCGCTACCGAAACAGGGTGGAATAAACCTGGCCGCTAAATCCGACGTGACAGCTATGTCCGATGACCTCAATCTGGAGTGTTCCATTTTGCTCGACTCCGAACACCCCACGAGCTGCGCTGGATCCATCGACATAGATGAACTTCTGAGCCCTAATCACTAGCGGAGCTACTTCCACCTGCGCAAAGACCTGCATAGGTTCGAAGTGCCGGGAAGCAATGCCGCCGATGAAACCGGCGGCCGCGGAAATTGCGAAGTGGATTTAGTGTTCATCGCTGAGTTCTCAATTCCTCACCATGCCGTATCATTTCCGGAATACGACTGATCCTCTTGCCATGGCCACAGCGGCAGCCTTACCGAAGGCCCACGTTCCTTCAACCAACATTCTAGTGTATCCCTATATCTATTTCTTGGGTTGAAAATGATTTGATGATAACTAACAAGCGGCGACACGTCTCGATAACATTCATTCTTATCTGTCATAAGTATCTGGTACCCCATGACCCGGCATTGTGTGAGGCTGACATGAAAAGTATATTCCATGTTGGCTTTACGGCCATCGCAACCATATCACTTCGCACTCTTCGTCTTCATGGGAGACGGGTCAACCGCACGCTGCTTGTCCTGCGATAAGCCCAGACGCCATAGATGGCGCCCAATACGGCTACAAAATAAAACGGGATGTGAACCACTGTGGATATTGCCGTGAGCCCAACTAGAGGCAACCAGGGCCAACTCGAATGCCATGCTATAGCCCTCGACTTTGTTTCAAATACTTCCAACAGGAACAAGGATGCAACGAATGTTACGATCCCCACGCACACTGATCCCATATGGACTTGCCAGGCATCAACCCCATCCCTCCGATTCGAAAGCAGTTCCATTATGTCTTCGAAGAAGCTCTCTACGGTAATGAAGCCGCAAGCGCCGCCAAACACTGCCGTAGGCACGGTTGTTGGGGTGTAATTAAATTCGTAGCGCAACTGCTTCTTGCGTTTCCTCATTCCTATCTCCGAAAAAGCGATCTGCTGCTCAGCTTCTAATCGTCAGGACAGGGCACGCTGCGTCCACAATGATCCTGAAGGCCCCGGATGTTCTCATTTCCATACTTATATGTGAAGTCTTCCGAATGCCGAGCACCAGGAGATCGATAGATCGCTCTCTGATGTGCTCAAGGATTTGATCGTGCGCCCTGCCGACAGTCAAAAACGTTTTCGGATCGCAGAACTCTCTCGCCTCCTGGGGCACGAGGACTTCAAGAGCTTTGAAGAAGTGGGTCTGAAGATCGGACAACCGCGCCGGATGCTCTATGGCATCGTCTTGAATCACGTTCAGCACATCAATCTTGGCCCCTAATACCTCCGCGAAAGTCACTGCGTAGATTGCCGCGTTTGCGCCTGCGGGGGAAAGGTCGGTGGCAAAGAGAATCCGCGCAAAGGGAAATGTCTGTGAGGACACAGGCTTGACGAGTGGGCCGACAGTTAAAGTTGGCCACCGGGAAGAGCGAAGTATTTTCTCCGCGACGGAGCCAAGGATTCCTCGTTCAAGCCTCCCTCCGCCGTGTGTTCCCAACACGATGATGGCCGGTGCATTGTTGTCGGCCAGCGCTGGTATAGCCTCTTTCGGATCGCCCTCCAGAAGGGTGGAAGAGGCCTCGATCGACTTCGCTCCCAAGAGGAGAGCTTGTCGCGATAAAAGTGATTTCAGGTCCTTTCTCTGCTGGCTCACTTGGACCTGGTTAATCTCAACTTCCAGAGCTGCTTGCGAAAGGGTGAAGGCATGAGCAACCACCAAAGTTGCAGAAAAATAGCCCGCTATCCGTGCGGCGTAAAGGCCGGCGTTCTGTGAGGAAACGGAGAAATCTGTGGCATAAACAACTGTCTTCAAGCTCAGTTCTGGCCTATCGCCTACCATTGGCATGACACTTATCTCCTTGTACAAAAGCTCAACACCAAAATGACCAACACGATCACACTCACCGCCGTGTAGAAGCGGTCTCTTAGCATGGAAAACCCAAACACTCCGAAGAGTACGCGACATGCCGGCGTGGCAACCAGCAACAGGATGCCCAATGCGATCACGCTCCCACTGTCAAGGTGGCTAACACCACGCAAGATACCGTGAACTGATTCATATGCCGCCGGCGCGCCATGAAAGCGCCTGTAGTCGGGAATTGCGCCAGTGAATTGCCTCAGGTACAGCGTGCCCCCAACAAGAACAACCAGCGCCGCAACAGTCACACCGATTTGGAGCATGCGCCCCATTGCGGTTACAAGTCGCTGATCTTCTCGATAGAGCACTCAGAGCCTCCCAGTCAGGCCGTTGAAGATCATTTCAACCCCCAACGCAACAATGACAAGACTGAATACGAGACGCAGAACTGTGACATGAACATTGACCAAGACGCGAGAGCCAATGAACGCCCCCGCGAGAACTCCCAGCATGACGGGCATGGATAGCTCCGGAAGAATATATCCATGACTTAGGTAAACCCCTGCACTGGCCGCGGCCGTCACACCGATCATGAAATTGTTGGTGGTTGTTAAGACCTTAAAGGGTAACTTCATGACTTGGTCCATCGCCAACACCTTCACGGCCCCCGAGCCAATCCCCAAAAGGCCAGAAAGCGTTCCGACGACGAACATAATTCCAACCCCGGTCGGGACATGCTGAGCAACATAGTCCTCCCTACTGCCTTCGACCGGGTAGGACCCTCTCAAATTAAACCGCATCGCAAGAGAGTCCGGCTGTGAAATTGTCGCCCAAGCGGGTGCTTTTCTCATAGACGCCCAAGCTGAGTACATGAGCACTACACCAAAGATTCCTCCGATCCAGTTTCCGGAGACCCTGGCAGTCAGATATGCGCCTAAGGGAGCACCAAGTGTGGTGGCGACTTCCAAGAACATTCCAATGCGAATATTCGAGTAACCCTCGCGAACATAGGCGGCAGCAGCTCCTGAAGAGGTCGCAATCACAGAAACAAGCGAGGCCCCAATCGCATAGTGGATATCGATCTTGAACAGAACACACAGGACAGGAACGATAACAACTCCCCCGGCCGAGCCCCGTTAAAGCACCGAGGAAGCCCGCCAGGATCGATGTTCCAAATACACCGAGTGTGAAGGAAAGAACACTCATTCAGGAAACTGCCCCATTACGTTCTTCAGTTTGCGCAGTTCCCATCACAATCACTCTTCTCGGCTCGTCGTTAGCATGGCTCATAGCCGAGGTGTGTCTCTGAGCCGCGCCATGCTGTCGGAGAAGGTCCAGCAACTGACCGACCGGCCCCTTTGGATCTGGTCCGTTGAGAAGCACAATGCTGAGTTGTCGACGTATGGGCCCGTTGTCGAGGTGAATTGCCTTGACGCTCCCTAACTTCAAGGCCTTTTCAATCGCCAGACAGGGAGCAAAGCCAATGCCAAGTCCTGCCTCCACCGCGGAAGTGATACCTTCGGTAGAATTTATGTCGATACATGTGCGAAGTTGTTGCCGTAACACGCCGTTGCGCTCGAGATACTCTTCAACAAATTGACGCATCCCAGACCCGACTTCCCGAAGCAGGATCGGTTCCTGAACCAGTTCCGCGGCTCGAACCATCGGCTTTTTCGTCCAGCGATGATCTGGCCTCACAATGAGGGCCAACTCATCTTCTCCAAATGCCTCAATCTTCAGGTCCGGGCGATGGGCGGGAGCCTCGATCAGGGCAACTCCTATCTGATGGCTGGTCAGAGCCTGAAGGATTTCAGTCGTGCTGCCGCCCACAATATGTATTCGCAATTTTGGCCATTCGCGCAAAAGATTGGGAAGAAGCTTCGGCAGGAGATAGACGGCAACCGTATGGGAAGCTCCGATACTCAGCTCCACACCTTCCTGTCCTCCGAATGGAGCAAGTGCGGCAATCGCGTCGTTGGTGATAGCCTCGATTTTACGAACATATTCCAACAGCGTTACTCCGGCTGGTGTGAGGCTGGTATCGCGGCCGATGCGATCGAACAGAGCGATCCCAAGGCTATCTTCGAGCGACCTGATCTGCGCCGTCACAGCGGGCTGCGTCAAATGAAGCTCGTCTGCGGCCCTTCGATAATTCAACATTTCCGCGACGACGCGGAACACCTTCAATTTGAAGTTCTCAATCATGGCGTTGCTCCAATCTGGTAGTTGAGCGTGGAGAGCGCGAGCCGGTATTGGTATTGCGCGTCAGTGTTACCGATTGCTGCGTCGGTCTGTTGGAACTGCGCCTGACTCAGCTCTACGATAGAGCTGAGTCCCAACTGGTACCGAGTCTGTGCGAGTTGAAGCGCAAGATTTGCCTGCTTCAGAAGCTCCGCTGTCACAGCAACACGTTGATAGGCAGTGTTCGATGCGAGCCACGCGGTACGAACATCCCGGGCAATTCGATCGCGCAGGTCGCGGCTTTGTTCGAAAGCTGCCTGGGCTCGGATGGAAGCTTCCTTTGCCTGGGCGGAATAGAGGAATCCGTTGAAGACCGGGATATTCATGTTGACGCCGATTCCACCCCACCAATTGTTGAGATAGTATTGGGCGGGCCGGATGGGTACGGAGCCGACGGTCCCCGCAGCACTTATGCTGGGCAGCATCTGATCACGCTCGGCATGGCTGAACCTGACTGCTGCTTGTTGGCTCAAGTTCAGGGCCTCGAGATCCGGGCGCTGCTGCAACGCGAGTTGAAGAAGCTGATCGGCATCCGCTGGAGGCGAAGACAGTGGAGGATTGTCATCGACCAATTCGTAGGTTGCCTGCCGATCCAGGCCGAGAACCGCATCCAACGCGGCCATCGTAGAATCGACGTTGTTTTGAGCATCGAGCATCAGCAACTTCGCCTGCGACAAGTTGACGTCCGCGAAGCTCAGATCGAGTGTCGATTTGAGCTTGTTGTTTGCCATCGCGCTGATCTGAGATTGGGTTGTCTGGCGAGTACCTACATTTTGTTGCGCCACATTAAGCAATGCCTCAGCTTGGAGGGCATTAAAGAACGCCTGATCGGTCGCAAGAACGATATCTTCGGTCGTTGCCAGTGCATTCGCATTCTGTGCTTTTTCTTGAAGTTTTGCAGAAGCTACAAGATTGCTCGATCTTCCGAAATCTGTGATCAATTGAGTAAATCCTCCTCCGGCGCCCGCATGTTCAAAGAGACGTGAAGCTGTGAGTGAGCCCGCGGATACGCGGCTCGCATTCTCAGCCTCCTCGGCAGTAATGCTGGCGACACCAGTCGGCAGCTCGGCTGATCTTGTTTCACGAACGACCTGATGCTGCGCAAGCGCGACCAGCCGGGCAACACTGACTCGTGGATTATTCTTGATGGCCATTTTCTCCGCATCCGCCAGCGTCAGGCGCGGTCGTGGACCGGGAGCTGCACGCTCCGGTTGTGCCGGCGAAGGCGGGTTCATTCCCTCCTGCATCGGCGTCACCCCTTGATGCGCAAATGCCACGAGCGAGGCCTGAGGAGCATCCGGAAGCTGCGACTTGATGTTTGTCGTCTGTCCATGGATCGACACGGAAAAAGCTGTCACCAGCGAAACAAACAACCCGGAATGTCGAAGCCTTAATCCAGTCTGTCTGGCCATCCTCTAAACCTCCTCTGCAACAGCGGACTTCTTGTCGTGCCTGCCGTGGACGATCAGGTAAACTGCCGGTACAAGAAAGACGGTTACAACCACGGAAACTGCCAGTCCGCCGATAACCGCTCGCGCAAGCGGCGCATATTGCTCACTCCCGGCCTCCATTCCAAGTGCCATGGGAATCATGCCCAGCAGCGTCGCCAGCGAGGTCATCAGGATCGGGCGCAATCGGATCTTGCATGACTGGACGACGGCCTCCAACGGAGACTGCCCCTGCTGATGCAGGGTTCCGGCGAATTCAACAATCAAAATGCTGTTCGAAACCACAATGCCGGTCATCATGATGACCCCCATGAGCGACATTATGTTGAGCGTGCTCCCGGTCAGCAAGAGGATCAGTACGACCCCGGCGAGTCCCGGCGGAATAGCCATCAGGATGATGAATGGATCGATGAACGATGTGAACTGGGCCATGAGGATCAGGTAGACCAACAGCACAGAGACGATGAGCCCAAGCCCAAACTCCAGGAACGACCGGTTCATACTGACCACGGCGCCACGTACCTTCAGCACCGTATTCTTGTCCGTCTTTGTGCCCGCCAACAGCTTGTTGATCTTTCCTCCAACCTTCTGGAGCGCCTCGATCCTGGTGGAGACATAGATGTCGATTACGCGCCTGATCTGATAGTGATCCACTTCCGTCGGAGTATTGATGAGCTTGATGTCCGCCACCGAGTTCAAGGGCGTATACCCGGAAATGTGGTCGCCGTTCGAGAGCTCGCGCAACTGGCTGGAAGCCTCGTGATTCTGCTGCATGGGGCCGTTACCCGGTGGACGAACGCCGCGAAGAGGAATGCTCTCGAAGTCCTCCATGGTCATGTTGTTGAGATAGCTGTTCGCGTACTGAACCGTAACCATGTAGTTGTTGCCGCTCTTCGGATCGATCCAGTAGCTGGGCGCGACCATGCCGTCGGAGGTCATGGCGGTAATTACGTTGTCCACCACGTCCTTTGTGGAGAGACCGATCAAGCTCGCCTTCTCGCGGTCGATGTTCAACTGGATACCTGGGTAGTCCAGGCTCTGCGGGATGTAGACGCCGCTCACATTGGGAATCGTTGAAATCGTTTGCGCCAGATTCTTGGCCAGAGTGTAGGCTCCCTCCATATTGTTAGAGCTGACCTGGATATCGATCGGAGCCGGTAGACCCTGATTGATGACGCTATCTACAAGGCCGCCTGCCTGGAAGTAAGTGGTAAGCTCGGGCATTTCGCGGGATAGCTTCTGTTGGACGCGGCGCATGTACTCATAGCTGCCGATGCTATGGCCCTCCTTGAGGCTGGTCTGCACAAAGGCCGTGTCCATCGAGGCGTTGGTTGTGTAGATGGCGGAGAGGTCGGGGTAAACGCCTATATTCGAGACAACCATGTCCAAGTCGGAGGGCTTGACCACACTGCGAACGATCGTCTCCACCTTCGCGATGTAATCGTTGCTGGCCTCCAGCCGCGTGCCGCTGGGCATCCGAACGTCAATGACGAATTGCCCTGGGTCGGTACGCGGGAAATAGGCGCGGCCCAGAAAGGGTGCGGTCACCGCGAGTACGAGCACCACACCACCAAGAATCGCTGCCGCTGCAAAACCGGGGCGCCGCATCGCCCGCATCGCAAGAGCTTCGTACCAATTCAGCATCGCCTGAAACTTCTCGTTGAACTTTCTCTCGAAGCGCGTGAAGATGTTCACCTTCGACTCAGCTGAGTGTTCCCCCTCGTCTTTCAAGCGAATAAACTTGGCGCAGTAAAGCGGCACCACGGTCATGGCAAAAAAGTACGACGCGAAGATCGAAAGCACTACACCCAGAGCCAGCGGCGTGAAGATGTACTTGCTGACGCCGCTGAAGAACGTGACCGGAAAAAACACGATGGAGGTGGTGAACGTTGCCGCCAACACCGCCATCGAGACCTCTGTTCCGCCCTTGTCCGCGGCCACCGCCGGCGATTCTCCCATCTCCATGTGGCGAAAGATGTTCTCGAGTACGATGACACCGTTATCGATAAGCCGGGAGAAGACCAGCGCCAGGCCGCCGAGAAGCATGGTATTGATCGAGCCGCCCATGTAATCGCTGATCAAAAGGCATACCACCATCGCGAGCGGAACGGAAATCACCACGGCCACCATGGCACGCGGGCTGCCCAGGAAAATCAGGATCATCACACCGGTCAGCACCAGTCCAATGCCGGCTTCCTTCGAAACGTTCCAGATCGCCATTTTGACGAAGACGGACTGATCGAATACGACTGCGGTCTTCAGCGATGCCGGAATGTCGACCAGATGTTTGATCGCTTGCTTCATTCCGTTCACGATGGTGATGGTGTTGCTGTCCCCGCCCTGTTTGAACACCGGCACGTAGACCGAGCGCTGTCCATCGATGCGCACGATGTTGTATTGCAAGGCGCCGGAGTCGATCGCCTTGCCGATGTCGCCAACCAGGACCGACGAGTTGCCCACCGACTTAAGCGGCATTTCATTCATCGAGTTTGCGTCGGGGAACTGGCTGTTGGCGTAGATATTGAAATCCTTCGATCCGATGCGCACGTCGCCCGCGGGCAGAATCAGGTTGGAACTGTCCACCGACGTCACCACGTCGTTCAAGCTCAGGTTGCGCGCCTCCATCTTCAGCGGGTCAACATAGATCTGAATCTGACGATAGGTTCCGCCATAAGGCTGCGGCACCGATGCGCCCTGGACGTTTGATATCTGGTTGCGCACCTGGAATTGCGCAAGATCCTTCAGGTTCGTTTCGTTAAGCCCCTCGCCCTTCAGAGTCACCAGACATACCGGCTGCGTCGAGGCGTCCATGCCCAGCACCACCGGAGGCAGCGTCCCAGGCGGCAAGCGGCGCAAGTCGGCCATCGCCAAGTTGGCGATGTTGCTCAAGGCCGCGTTTGGATCGGTGCCTGGCTTGAAGTAGATTTTAATGAGGCTCACGCCGGTCAAAGAGCGCGATTCGCTGTGATCGACATTCGCGGCCAGCGTGAAGAACCGCTCGAAAGTGTTGGTGATGTCGGCTTCAATCTGCTGCGGAGGCATACCGTTGTAGAACGTGGCCACCACGACGACGGGCATGTCGATGTTGGGGAACAGATCCACCGGCATGCGAGCCACGTTGACCGCTCCCACCAGCGCGACCACCAGGCACAGCATGAGGATGAAGAATGGAAACCTGAGAGCAAACCTCGGCATTACTTCGCACCTCCGCTGTTCTCTTCTTCCGCTTTCATGTCGATCACGCCGCCCGCCTCACGCATGACATCGGAGGCCGGCTCCGGGGTAAGGATCGGGGACACCTGTTGGTCTTCGCTGTACTTGTCCTGCGCGCCCAGAATCACCCGATCCCCTGGCTCAAGCCCGCTCCTGATCTCCGCAAGTCTCGATCCACGCAGTCCAACTTCAACATTGCGTGTCCGAATGTGATTGCGCGCGTCCAGCAAATAGACCGTCTCCTGGCTGCCCTTGAGGACCAGCGCCTCGACAGGAATTGTCACCACGTTCTCCGCATGTCCAAGTTGCATTTCAGTATTGGCGTACATGCCTGGGGAAATGGAGAGGTCCTGGTTCTCAACATCGATTTCGGTTTCCATTGTCCGCGTCTCAAAGTTCACGTCGCGCGTGAATCGCACGACTTTCCCCGTGAAAGAGCGACCAATAGCATCCACGCGAACCTGCATCGGATCGCCGATGTGAACAAACTGCACGTCGTTCTCCGGGATCGGCATGCGCAGGCGCAATAGGCCGCTCTGCGAGAGCCTGACGATAGGAATGTCCTGTTCGTTGGAATTGGTGCCGCTCTGGATCAGCGCGCCGGTGTCTGCGTAGCGCCAAATGATGACTCCATCCAGTGGTGCTACCACGTTGGTGTAGTTCTGGAGCGCCTGTACCCGGTCTTTGTCAGTGTGAGCCACCTCTGCGTGCTGCTGCGCGCCAGCCGCTTCAGCCTTGGCTGCATCCACTTGCGACTCCGAAGACAGGTCCTTGCTCTCTGCATCGTCCAGTTCCTGTTGCGCAATTAAGCCCGGTTGTGCCTTGGATGTCTCAAGCAATCTCTCATAATCCGCATGGAGCGCAGAATGAATGGCCTCAGCGCGCTTGATCTCATGCTGCGCGCGAAGCAGATCGTCTTTTGCACGCTCCACCTCAAATACAGTGCCCTTCAACTGAGCATTCAACTCCGGCACTTCCAAGACCGCCAGAGTCTCGCCTTTGCGCACGCGGTCGCCAATATCCACGTTGATCTTCACCATGAATCCAGTCACTTTCGGATGAACATCCACCACCTGGTAAGGCTGGAATTGTCCGGCGAGGCTCAGGGTGTGTGCAATGTCTCCGCGCCTTGCGGTTGCAACTTTGGCCGATGGAATCTCTTCGGCATTCGCCCTAGGATGTTGACTCTTGAAATCGCACGCAACAAGGGCGGACAGGACAGGAAGCATCATTCCCACGGCGAGGATCGAGGAGGATCGCTTTCGCATAGCTCGAATGCACCTCTAATGGTTCTTGATTGTGGAGTTTAGGAAGGCGGAACACGTTCTTGAAATGGAGAATGCGTGCCGCTGCACTCGACCACTAAACCTGATCGAGTGCTTCAGAGTTGGCTATTGGGGAATGGCTAGACGAGAATGGGAGGGGGGCGAACGAAGTGGGTTCTTAAGTGCGGGCGCCGGGGAAGCCGAGACTGGCCCGCGCGTTGCTCCCTCTGACCTGATAATTTCGGGTTCAAAGCGCTAACGGCGAGCAATAGAGTAAAGAAGGCGACTGTAGCAACGGTATATATAACCCTCGTAGTTGTTCTAGTCCGAACAACCAGCAGGCTTTCCGTTGAGCTGGATTGTTCGTTTTTAGAAAGCAGCTTGGCCTTCGGAATATGATGAGAGGCCGCCTCGGGTGGATCGTAAAGGGAAAGCTTGTACTCCAGGCCCCAGGTGAAGACGCAGAAGGCCAATCCGAAGAACGCGAAAGCGCTCATGCGGCTAATGGGTCGATTTGTGCTCGCAAAATGCATCGCTGCTCAAAACTGATTTTACTTCCACAAACGCTAGAAGCGCCACAAACCGCCGCAGAAAGGGCGTCTCATGTTCTTTGATAGCATATCCGCATGAGAAGGTTGCCCAATTAATTTCTATTAGTCATAAGAAAAACCGCGGGGTTGTCGGCAAGTCCATTTGCACTAACCATCAGAAATGCAGAATTTCCGAGCGATTCTGTGCGGCCCGGACATTGGAGAGCGTTTGCTAGCCTAAGTACCGGCATCTTCGGCTTTCGCAGATCACAAATATAGATAAGGGCGTGAACTCATCGGATGAAGTGTCCTTGGATAGTGCTTTCATAGGAAGAAAGTCACAGAAGGGCAATTCCGTCACATAGCGCGTCAAGTATATTTCTTTAGAAGCACATTCCGGTTCACAATTCTATGCGTGGTTTTGTGGGTAACCGGCGCTAATCTTTTCCGGTAAAATTTAGACGAGGTCATCAGGTCCTTCCAGTCGGAGGCCCCCATGCTTCTCCTATCCAGGCTGCCTTTACTCGTCCCAGTTACCGTGGCAGCAGTCCTCACACTCGGCGCGCAGCAAGGTCCTCAAACGCCTGCAACCGCGCTCTGCCGGCCCAGCGCTCTCCTGAACCCCTTCCTCGCGCCGGTTTCTGGGGAGCCTGTTACGGTCACCTACGTCATCAAGATCGAGCGGCCACAATTCGACGGAAGCACCGAAGCGCTCGACAGCACTTTCCAGGTCGCACGCGATTCCAAAGGGCGAATTAGCCATGAATTGCGCGAGCGCGTTCCGACCTCTACAGCCGGAGCACCATCGTTACTTGGCGTGGTTCTCTATGATCCACGCACGCAGATGAGTAAAACGATCGATCCCGCCAGTCGGACCGACGTCGAACTGCAAGTCCAACTCCACCCTCCTACTGTGTCGCTCCAGTCCCCTACCGTCTCCGTTTCCAGTACCGCGGAAGTCGAGGACCTTGGTTGGAAAACGATCTCTGGCCTAGATGTCAAGGGAGTCCGTCAGACGTGGGGAGGCCCAGGTCAGCTTTCCCTCGCAGGACAGCCTTTGCAAACCTCAGACGAAAGCTGGTATTCGAATGACCTTCACATGATCATCTCCGAACGGCGAACAACTCCCCTCGGAGTAGTGGGGGAGATCACTATGTCGGAAATCGACCGGCACGAACCTCCCGCCTCGCTCTTCAAAGTTCCCCAGGGCTATCGCGTGATCCGGCGGAAAGGGCACGCTTTCACCAGCTTCGCGGGAACAGCCTGGTCGATCACACCCCCTGATCAGGACGGGAATATCACAGGGGCATGGTGAATCCCCCCTTTTGGCCCGTTGAACCGATCCGATGGCTGGTTCTCAATTTCTGGTTTACTCAGCCCTTGACCAAACTCATGCGATCCCCGGTTTGTCGGAAGACCGACAGCTCCTGGCAAATGACCGGCCAACCGGCAATTGCTGTTCGAGTATTGACACACTTACAGCTACTGGTTTGGCGACTGACGGTTGGGCGGTCATTCGCTAAACCGCCTTCTTTTGAAAGGGGACGACTAGTCCACCGTGATTTCAACTCGGTCTCGCACTCCGTCCGGAGGCATTTCCATGCTAAGCTCGCCGCGAGTCTTCGGACGCGTGGAATTGTGGCGACTCGACTCAACTCGCAACGTGCGGCCTTTCTCGCAGGCCTCCTTGTTCTTTGTGCCTGCCGAGCAGGCGGGCAAACCCCGCCATTGCTAGATCCGTCCGTTGCGCAGGAGCCATTGGCGCCCTTGAGCGCCACCGATCCCGTCGTGCGGGAAGGCCTCTTCAAAATCGACCTGGTTGTAGCGGACTCGGCAGGGAACCCGGTTTCCGACCTCCCGCCCTGGGATTTCACCCTTCTCGACAACGGCCAACCGGCAAGGATTCGCACCCTGCACAACTCTCTGGAGGCGTCCGAACCAGCGCCCGAGCTGATCTTTGTCCTCGACGCCATCAATCTCTCGCCCCTGCAGCTCTTGCAAACCGAAAGCGCGATTGTTCATTTCCTGCGCCGCAATAACGGCCGTGAGGAAGCCGCATGTTTTCTCTACCGGCTTACGCGAGACGGGCTGTTCTCCTCCTCGAAGCCTTTGCGGGATCGAAATCTGTTGGCCAATGAGGTGGAGCAGCACAAGTCTCCGCGAACGGTGTGGAGATCGGTTCGAGATGATGAACCCAACTTACTTCGCTCATGGGCGGGCAAGTCGCAGCCCAATTCGCTCTCTCTGCGCGCCCTGGGCTCGATCGCCATCGATCAACGGGAGATCGCAGGCCGCAAAGTCGTAGTGTGGATCGGTCCGGGTTGGTCTGTGAATCGCGGCGACATCGGCTTCGACGAGGCAACGGAATTGTCCACACGACTGCGGGAAGCGCGAATCATGCTGGACAACGTGAACGTGTGGCCGAACCCCGACCAGGCCTTCAATTATCACGACGACCTCGAAGCACCCCGTTCGCAAAAGGACATGCAGCCGGCCAAACTGGCACTGCAGGTGATCGCGACGCACACCGGAGGCCTGGTCCTGGACTCGTCGGGCGACCTGGATCGCGAAATCGAGCGCTGTGTCGAAGAGGTGCGGAGCTTCTACACTCTCACCTTCAATCCTCCGCACACCTACCGGATGGACGAATTCCACGACCTCAGTGTGCAGGTGGATCGTCCTGCCCTGACGGTTCGCGCTCTCACGGGCTACTACAACGAGCCTGTGTATTTCGACAATCCCCGGCCGGGGATAGAAAAGGTCACCGTCGCCCAGCTTGAAGAACTGGTGCATTCGCAGAGTGGCCTGCGGCGAAAGCTCGAGAATCTCGAACTCACCGAACGGCTGAGCACGCCACGGCTCGATGCGTTGTTGAGCGTGATCCACGGCGAACGGGAACGCCAGGCGCTGACTGCGGATGCCGATCTGTCGTTCGCGCTCGCGCCCCCGGCCGACGAAATTGTGAATCGCCCGCCGCCTCCAGTGGAGGAGCAGCGCGACCTTTTGCAGCGCACGTTCGACTATCTACGGAATGCCATTCCCAAACTGCCCGACTTCTATGCCTTGAGAAACACAGTGCGCTTCGAAGAGCCTCCGGCACGCAACAACGAGATATGGAAAATGCCGCACCAGAACCAGACTCTTCACTTTGCCACCGGGGAGCACGCTACTGTTCTCTATCGAAACGGGCACGAGGTGGTTGAGAAAAAGCAGAAACTCGGCGAACGCCGCCTCGCCGGGGTGCGAGCACGCGGTCTTGAAACAAGGGGCACGTTCGGTCCCATTCTTGCCTGGGTGCTGACGGCCGCCGCTACCAGTCCGGGCACCCTCGGCTGGAAGCGCTGGGAGAGCGGCAAGTACGGAGATCTGGCGGTGTTCTCCTATAGAGTTGCCAGCACGAATAGTGTGCCCGACCTCACGTATTGCTGCCTTCCTCAGGGGGACGGGACCACTCCCTACCAAAGCAAGGCCGACACCTACGGCGAATTCGCGCTCAATCCCGACACCGGGGCCATCATGCGCATCGTGATCAATGCGGATCTCGACGAAGAACGGGACCCTGGCGTGCCCCTCGTCCGGTCGCAAATCATGGTCGAGTACGGTCCGGAGGAACTGGGCGGCAAGACCTATATCTGCCCCCAGCGCAGCGTGGAGGTCTCCCGCGGCCGCACCGAGCGCGAACTCCACGAGTGGGGCATGGTCTTCAGCCTGTATAGCTACTTCGAAAACATGATCAATGACATGACCTTCGGTGGCTACCACAAGTACGGCTCGGAAGCCCGCATTCTGCCTGGATTCGAAGTGACTGAGGAGACAAGAACTCCCGCACCCGCAATAGAGTCGAGTACTCCGCGGCTGGTGACCGTTGCTGAGCTCATGAAGCTGGTCGATGAGGCGAAAGGCAAGCCCGATGGAGACGCGGCGAAACAGATCGAGCAAGCGCAATTGACGGAGCGATTGAGCAGCCCGAAGCTAGCGATGTTGAGCTCCGAGTTACCGGGAAAAAAGTCGAAGTCCGCGTTGATGTCGGTTGGGGACGCTTCGGTGTTTCTAGATCCTCCGCTTGACGAAATCCCTCAGAAAGCCGCTCCCGAGATGGCCGAACAAACGGAGATGATGTCGCTGGTGATGGACTACCTGAAGAAGATAAATCCGAAGCTGCCGGATTTCTATGCCAGCCGATTCACGACTTCGTTCGAGGAGGTTTGGACGCCAAAGGATGAGAAGGGCACTCATAAGGAAGGGGGTCTGCATCCTGTTGGAGAGTACAGAGCGACGGTGTACTACCGTGGGGGGAAAGAAATGGTGCAGCCCGATGGCGCGGCGGAGCATGGACTCATCACGCGAGGGACCTTCGGGCCGATCATGAGCATGGTGATCCTGGATGCGGCGCACAGTAACACGATTCAGTGGAGCCGGTGGGAAGGAGGGGCGCACCAACCGGTGCCGGTGTTTCGGTTTCAAGTGCCGCAAACGGAGTCTCACTACCAGGTCTCTGGAAGCGAAGAAATTGGCATGGTGACTTCAACTGCGTATCACGGGGAGATCGCAATTGACCCGGGTTCCGGAACGATTCTGCGGCTCGTTCTGGAGGCTGATCTTAGCTTAGGTTCAACCATGGAGCGCGCCGACATTATGGTGGAATACGGTTCCGTTGAGATCGGCGGCAAGACGTATACCTGCCCGGTGCGCAGCGTTTCCTATTCGGTTGGCACGCTTGATGTTCCGGTATCGTTGGATGTTGCGACGTCGTGGAACCAAGAAGCCGTACGGCTGAACGATGCCGTCTTTGACAACTATCACGTCTTCCGGAGTGAAGTGCGAATTGTGCCATAGCGCATCGGCGAGCCCTCTAATACTCGCCATGACGATCGGACTTTCGGTCGTGGCCGCCGAGTTGATGCTCGGACTGTCGACCGGCCACGTGAACACAGCCGGGATTGCCGTGTTCGCTTTCTTTCTGATAGCCGCGCTTGGGTTGCTCGTCAAAGTGCTGGCAAGCGTGAGATCGACGGGCGCGCTCAATCCATGAGGTAGGGAAGGCTGGCTAGTCCTCAAGATCATCAGCATTTCTGTACGCAACCGCGCACAGCATTTTAGACTTCACGTGGATTTGCGGTGCCTGGTCGCGATTGCAGGAGTATCCCTCCGGCGATGCCGCAGCACAGCAAAGCGCCAATCCACGTCGGCGCGTGTGCGTACAGAGCGAACAGCAACAAGAGCCCCGCCGCCAGCCCAAGAAACCAGGCACGCAACCACCGACGCAATCGGAATATGAGCACAGCCGCGGTTGCGAACTCCGCCAGAGCTAAAACCCAGACCACAATCTCGATAGCCTCTTCCGAGAGCGCCTGCTGCGGCCGTCCCTCCACGCGCCCTTTTACACCGAGCAATATCTTTGGCACCGCAACGTGATCGGCGAATTCCGTGAAGATGTCGAGTAGAAGCCGCCTGTCCGTCCAGTGGTAGCGAAGTCGAATCCGACTGATCAAGCGGGTATGGCTTTCGTCAATTGGAAAAAGTGCCCATACGAAGCTCCCGCTTGAAGGAGCTGGACCCCCTCGCCAGATAATGTAGCTGCCGGGCTCAATCGTATCGAAGACCACGGAGGCAACTGCACTGATGGGGAGCACATCCCCCATCTTCGGATGTTGCAGTTCGGGAAGGATTGATGCAGCGCTGCGGATTCCCGTCCCACTGCCGAGGTTCTCAATCAGGTCGTAGCCATAGAATCCAGCCCGTCCATATCCCATCTGCGCTAGCCAAGGCCAAATATCTTCCGGTCTGCCGTGAATGGTGACTCCCCGTGTGGCGCTGAACGATGGAGATGACACGAGGTCGTCTCCCGGCATTGAGCGCGAACTTTCTTTCGACGTCGCGCCCCAATGCAATTGCGAGGGCCGAATAGCAAACAGATAAATGGCGACCATCAGAACTGGCAACGCCATTAACGCGAGTAGCCTCATTGCTATGGAACGACCAGGAAGCCTGTAGTTCATGAGTTTGACAGTGCCTCTCCAAGATGGTCGACCTGTCTTCTGGCACCAGACGCAGAAAGCAAGTGCGCGATGTTGATCTAAGTCTAGTCCTGCTTTGAAGAGCTGTCTGTACGATGCGAATTCTGCTAAGGGATATTTGCTTTGGAACAATGCTCTGCACCGTGCACCTGCTCGGCTAGGAAGACTCGCCGAGTGTTGATCCGACCGGATTCAGGCTGGGAACGTGCCTTGGGCTGAACTCATCATTTGAGAATCCATCGTTTCAGTTGTCAGTTTTCAGTTGCGGGTTGTAGAGTTGGGGCTCCTCGCCGATGCACCTCCTTCTCCCTCGGACAGTCCGCGCAAGGACGAGAAGCCTGCGATTGTAGCTCGGTCGGAAGATCGGGCAATGGGCGCACCACGCGACCGAAGGAGGAATCATGGCTCGCTTGAATTCCTGGGGCCAACAGGCGCGCGTGGTGCAGTCGGCCGTGGCCTATGGAGCAGCCGCTCTGATCACGGTGACTCTGCATGAGTTTGCGCATGGCTTCGCGGCATTGCTGTTTGGGCTGAAGCCTGCGGTTTACGGGCTGCACGAGGAAGATATTGCCAATGCGACTGTGCCGGCCACTGTGATCGCAGCGGCGGGGCCGGTGGCGAGCCTGGTCTTTGGGCTGATCTTCTTGACCCTCCACAAGCATTTGCGCGGACAGGGCTTTGCCCGCTACCTGACCCTGTGGCTTGGATTGCTGGGCATTGCGGTATTCATGGGATACCTGGTGACACCGCCGTTTTTCAAAGACGGCGATGTCTACAAGGTGTTTGTCAGCCTAGGCACGGCTTCGCCGGTCTTTTTCTGGCTCTCTCTTTTGATTGGCGGCATCGGCATCGTTCAGTTGGCGCGGACAGGGTTGCTCTGTCTGCTGAATTTGACTAACTCCGATGTTGCGCTCAGGCCTCAACTGATGGCTTCCGGGTTGCTGGCATGGATGTTGGCAGCATTCTTGTGCTGCTGGCGATGGTTCCGCAGTGGCCGCTCAAACTCGTGGCCATCGGAACCTTTGCGCCCTTGATGAATCTGTACGCGTCGCGGCGAGACCAAACGCAACCCTACGGTGCGCCGGGAGCAGAACCGAGGATATCCATTGTGGGGATTGGCTTGCTGGTTGCGCTGGCCGTGCTCGAACAAACGGTTTTGCGCTCGGGCATCAAGTTCTAGACTAATCCGGCTAGTCGAAGTGCAATTTGACTCCGGCCGAGAGTGTCGCAGACCATGGTCTCGATTCTTGGTAAAATCGGCTACTCGACTGTGAACGCGCGCGCAGAAACCGTCACCGCCAGTCCGGTGTTTCGAGAGGCGATGAAACGCCGTCGATGTCTGGTCCCGGCAACTTGCTTGAAGCACGAGGCACGTTGGCTTTTACTGTCGCGGTGGTCTGAAGAAGGCATGGGTGCCGGCGGCCAGGAGATCCGGTGCTGCAAGACGCGGACTATTTGAGCGGGCGTGAGCCTGCGATGAGTATGTCTACGAGTCTCCTGGCGCTTTGCTGCCAATCAGCGCCGGAGCCCACGTGCGAAACGCCGATCAGCGCTCGAAGCAGGTCATATGCATCCAGATCTCTTCGCAGGTCGCCACTCCTCTTAGCCCGCTTCACCAACCCATCGATCGCGGCATGGATCATGGTGCGTGAACCTTCATGAAGCCTGGATGGGCCTCCCGCAATGGTATTAAGAGCGGGCGCAATGATGTGCTTTGCCGCAATGTAATCAACCAGCAGCAGCATCCAGGCTCGAAGCGCTTCGAGCGGGGACATGGTCTCGGCGAAACGGGCCGCGGCCGCCGCGAGTTTCTCTACTTCGTTCCTGTAAACACCTTCGATCAGCTTATCGCGCGTTGGAAAATGGCGATAGAGGGTACCTGCGCCAACACCCGCCTGCTTCGCGATCTCCTCCAGGCTGGCATTGGCGCCTTGTCGGGTAAAGACTCCCTTCGCAACTCCAAGAATGCGCTCGCGGTTGCGCAGCGCGTCTGAGCGCGGTTTCCGGGCGGTCGTCGAACGCTTCTTCGTCATCATCAAAATTCGTGCATCCGGAGGTTGCCTCCGATTATCTATCTATCTGGAGGCTTCCTCCGTTTTAGTCGAGACGGCATCCGTTCGTCAATCTTAGCTCGAATGAGATCAGGGAGGCACATATGCGCGTATTCGTTACCGGAGCCACCGGATTCATCGGCTCCGCCATTGTGAAAGAACTCGTCAGCGCAGGCCATCACGTACTTGGAATGACGCGATCGGACGCCGGCGCAAAGTCGCTTGAAGCCGCGGGTGCCCAGGCGCATCGAGGCGATCTGGAGGACCTGGAAAGTCTGAGCAGCGGAGCAGCCGCGTCTGATGCCGTCATTCACACCGCCTTCCGGCATGACTGGTCGAAGTTTGCGGAGGCCTGCGAGCTCGACAAGCACGCCATCGAGACCATCGGCGCCGTGCTCCAGGGCTCAAGCCGTCCGTTCATCGTCAGTTCCGGAGTCGGAGTGGCTCAGGGCCGCGCCGCTACCGAGGACGATCCGCCGTTTTCTTCCCCATCCCTTCCTCGTGTATCGGAGGTGACTGCTGTCGCACTGATGGCGCGCGGAGTGCACGCGTCTGTGATGCGCTTGCCGCAAGTCCACGACACCGTAAAGCAGGGCCTCATCACCC
>Ga0181531_10000606_pt1 | contig 23843 bp, 21 predicted proteins | sample PEATcosm2014_Bin_38_FD_119743 | JGI IMG/M metagenome (GOLD analysis project Ga0181531, IMG submission 119743) | Peatland microbial communities from MTU Mesocosm Facility, Houghton, MI, USA - PEATcosm2014_Bin11_10_metaG | ecosystem: Environmental > Terrestrial > Soil > Wetlands > Peat | place...
CTCAACGCGCGCCTCGAAGCGACCCGCGAGCGGCTCGAAGCGACCGACGACCCGGCCGAGGCGATCGAGATCCTGCAGGAGCTCGCCGAGATCGCCAAGGGCATCGAGGCGCAGCTCGCCCGGGCGCGCGCCGAAGGCGAGTGAGCAGATGCCCCCTTCGGTGGCCGCCATCAGCATCCAGCCGAGGTCCGACAGCCCCATCCACCAGCCGATGCGCGCCGCCGCGCGCAGCCGCCCCGGCGGCTCGCCGAGTGAGCGGCGCGCGAGCGCGTACGCGGCGGAGGTCGATTCGAAGCCCGCCTCGAGCGTCGCCTCGAGCGCGGAGATGGCCCGCCGTGATAGACGCGCGAGCCGGTTGAGCGCGATCGCCTGACCATAGGCCTTGGGGCTGGTACCGAGCCGGCGGCGGAACTGACGCTGCAGCTCCTCGGCGCTCACGCCGAGATTGCTCGCGAGCGCCGCGAGCGAGGGTGGTGAGTCGGAACGCTCCAGGTCACGGCAGGCTGCGAGCAGCGTGCGCGGCCAGTCAATGCGGCCACGCGACGTCAGCGCGCGCTGGGCCGGACTCGCCGCGCGCTTGGCCTGGCGCACGCGGCGCTCAGCCGAGCTCACGGCTCGAGCTCGGATCGGTCGCATAGGGAATCACACGATCGAGAAAACCGGGCTGCGTGCGCACGCGCTCGACCCAGGCCGCGACGGCGGGATGGTCCGAGAGCGCAAGGCCCGCCTCGTCGGCACGGCTCACGTAGGCAAAAACGCTCATGTCGGCGATGGAGTAGCCGCCCTCGGTCAGGAACTCGCGTCCCGTGAGCCACGTATCGAGGATGCGCAGGCTCGTCTCGCTCGTCGCCCGGCGCTCGCTCACCACCTCGGCCGGCCGGCGCGCCAACTTGCCGGTCTGCATCCAGTAGCGCAGCGAGGCGAGCGCGTTCTGTACGAAGTCCTCCTCCCAGAACATCCAGCGCAGCTGCTGGGCCTGGATCCACGGATCGCGGGAGAGATAGCGCGAGCCCTGCGCGAGATAAAAGAGGATGGCATTCGATTCGGCGAGCGTGCGCCCATCCTCGAGCTCTAGAACCGGGATGCGGCCGGTCGGATTTCTCGCAAGGTACTCCGGCCGCTGGCCCTCGCCGTCGAAGATGCGCACCTCGTGCACGCGCACGTCGAGGTGCAAGTGACTCAGCAGCAGCCGAACTTTGTAGCCGTTCTGGGACGGGCCGTAATCGTAGAGCGTGAGCATGCGCGACTCCCGGAAGGATCGGGGGGCCCAGAGTAGGACGCCAGACGCGCGGCGTCTTCCGGATTATTGAGCGCTCGATAGCGGCGTTGAAAGCGCGGACTCTACCGTGCCTCGGGCGTGGTGCCCGCCAGCAGCTCGAGAAAGCGCGCGCGCTCGATATTGCCGCCGCTCAGGATGAGGGCGACGGACTTTCCCGCCATGCGTACGCGCTCCTTGAGGAGCGCCGCCAAGGGCGCAGCGCCGGCGCCCTCGACAACCTGGTGGGTGTCGTCGAAGTAGGCACGCACGGCGGACGCGATCTCATCCTCGGTGACCTCGACGATCCGGCTCGCTCCCCGGCAGATCACCTCGACCGCCACGGGATCGGGGCGGCGCGTCGCGATGCCATCGGCGAAGGTGAGCGCGGTGTCCGTCGGCACCGCTCGACCCGCGGCGAAGGATCGAGCGCTCGCCGGCGCGTTCTGTGCGCTCACCCCTACGATCTCGGTCGAGCGGCCGAGCAGATCCCGCACGGTGATCAATCCGCAGATGCCCGAGCCCATGCCGATACCAACATACACGGTATCGAAGTCCACCGCGGCACCGAACAGCTCGAGCGCATACGTCGACACGCCGATGACGAGATCGCGATGGAAGGAGGGGATGCGATGCAACCTTTGGTCCCGGCAGGCGCTTTCCGCCGCCTCGGCGGCCTCGTCGAAATCCCGCCCGACCTCGATCACCGTCGCACCCCAACCTCGCATCGACTCGTTCTGATCGACGGAATTACCCCGCGGCACATAGATCGTGGCGGCGATGCCGGCGCGCGCGGCGGCGAAAGCGATCGATTGGCCGTGGTTGCCGCGCGTCGCGGAAATGACGTGCCGAGCCGCCGGCTCACACCTTACGAGTCGATCGATGTAGACCAGCCCTCCGCGCACCTTGAAAGCACCTGTCGGGGTATGGTTCTCGTGCTTCACCCACGCACTCGCGCCGGTGCGTTCGCGCAGCTTGGGCCATGCATAGAGCGGCGTCGCTGCAACGGCCGGTCGCACGAGAGCCGCGGCGGCCCCGATCTCTTCGAGCGTGATACCGAGCGGCGCGCCCGACGCATTCATCAGGCGACTCGGAGCGCGGGCCATTGAGCCGCCCGCTCGAAGGCCCGTGCAACGCCCAAGACGCGTGCCTCGGCCCAAGGAGCACCGCTGATCTGCAATCCGATCGGCAGGCCGGAACGCGTGGTTGCGCAAGGAATGGATATCGTCGGAAATCCATCGGTATCGAAGGAGCGGGTGTTCTGCAGATAGAAGCCGTCCGCCGCCATGATGGCATCGATATTCGATGCGAGATCGGCAGCCCGCGGCGCCGGTACCGGGGTGGTCGGCGTGATGAGCACATCGACGGTGGAGAACACCTCCGGGGTGGTGCGACGCAGGCGATCCAGCTCGCGGCGCGCATTGATGTATTGCGCGGTGTTGATGCCCTCACCGGCTTTGATCTTCGCCAGAGTTTCCGCTTGATAAAGCGACGGCGTCGCCGCAATCCGTTCCGCATGATATGCGTAGGCCTCGGCCCGGATGATCGTTCTGTCCTTGCTCACCTCGAGCGGAACGTCGCGGACCTCTGCTCCCCATCTTTTGAACAGATCGAGCGACGCTTCGATCGCCGCGCCCACCTCCGGGTCGAGGTTGGAAAAATACGAGGTACGGGGAACGCCGACTCGCAACCGTGTGCCGCGACGCCATTCAACCCCGTCGTATCGGTCGACGCTGCGCTCCGGACTCGAGGGCTCTCCCGCGTCATACCCCGCAATCACCTGCAAAACGAGCGCTGCGTCGGTCACGGATCGAGCCAGCGGTCCGACATGATCGAGCGACCATGCCAGCGGCACGACGCCGCGCGTGCTGACCCTCCCGTAGGTGGGCTTCAGTCCCACGATGCCACAGAAGGAAGCAGGCTCACGAATTGAGCCGCCGGTGTCCGACCCGAGCGCCGCGTAGCATAGGCCCGCGGCAACCGCCGCCGCGGAACCGCCGGAGGACCCGCCGGCGATGCGGTCGGGCGCCCAGGGATTCACGACGGCGCCGTAGAAGCTCGTGACGGACGTTGAGCCATAGGCAAACTCGTGCATGTTCAGCTTGCCCAGCAGAATGGCCCCGGCCTCTTTGAGCTTTCGCACGACGGTCGCATCCTCGGTCGGAACCCTGTCCTTGAAGACGGCGCTACCGGCGGTGGTGCGCACGCCGGCCGTGTCGATGAGATCCTTGAGCGCCACCGGAATGCCGTGCAAGGGACCCCGCCATCGGCCTTTCTGAATGTCCGCTTCCGCAAGGCGCGCATCCTTAAGGGCGGACGTCGCGGTCACCGTGATGAACGCATTGAGCGCCGGGTTCAGCCGCTCGATCCGAGCCAGGCAGGCCTGCGTCAGATCAACGGGAGAGAGTCTCCTCGACTTGATGAGGGTCGATGCCTCTTCGATGGAGAGAAATGCCAGGTCCTGTTCCGATCGCCTGACGCCCGGGGCAGCCGCGGCGGCGGGCCCGATGCCCGCATAGAGCACGCCCATCGAGGCGGCGGATGAGCGCAGGAATGATCGACGCGTGAAGGGAACGGCAGTCGGTGCGAGCTCCACGGAGGAGATCGCTCGAGGATCTTTTTTCGAATCGCTTGCCATCACCGCATCGCGAAGCACCAGCCCCAGGTGCCGAGAGCGAGGATCCTATCACACGATGGACGCAGCTCTCAGTTGAGGTTCAATGGCCTGGCGGTCGATGGCCGCGATTTCGGGAACCAGGGGATGAAGCGGCTCGTGGTACTTTGATAGCGGCGGTATTCATCTCCGCGGGACTCGAGGGAGTGCTTTTCGGTGAGCGGTATGCCCGTCACATTGAGGAGCAGATAGAGCATCAGCACAGGGCAGACGATGGTAATCGCGCCCCATGGAGAGCCCAGCGCCGCGATGAAAAAGCCCCACCAGACGCAGGATTCGAAGAAATAATTGGGATGCCGCGAGTATCGCCACAGGCCGGTGTTCACGACGCGTCGCTCATTCTCCGGCTTGCCTTTGAAACGTTGCGCCTGCCGGTCCGATAGCCACTCCCCCGCCGTCGCGAAGGCGGCGACCGACAAGCCCACGATTTCGGGGATTCTGAGGGTGTCACCGGTGTTGAAGGACGCAAGCAGGAACGGCAGTGAGAAGACCACCGCAATGAGTGCTTGAAGCTCGAAAAAGAACAAGAAGCGCGCCGGTGTCGGATAGCGTTCGCGCAAGGTACGGTAGCGCGCATCCTCCACCGGGTGATGCCGGGTGACGCGGATGAAGATATACACGCCGAGCCTCAGGCTCCACGCAGCGCCCACGACCGCGAACACGAGCCGTCGACGCGGATTCCCAGCCCCCGCCAACGCATACAGAGGCGCGAGGATCGCAATGCTGAGCGACCACGCCACATCGAGATAGCCGTAATTGTGGATCTTCACGCAAATGATCCATACGAGCCAAAAGACAACGGCCATCGAGACGACGGCCATCAGCAGTAACGGGATCATGAAGCGGTCGACCCGGCCCGCCTGTGCGCTGCTCCGAGACCCAGCGACGCCGGGGCGCTTTTCAATGCTGGGGCACTTTCTCGAATTGGGCGGTGTCGTAGCCCTGTTGTTTCAGTCGGTCCAGGATCCCGTTGTACGTGGAGTCCGGCAAGGATTTGGAGCGCGCCATGACCCATCCATAGCGCCGGGACGGGTGCCCCACGGCAACCCACTGATAGTTCGGATCCAAATCCAGAATCAGATATTTGACCGAAATGATCTTGAAGAATCGCACCGTCCAGGTGGCATTGGTGTTGCGATCCTTGATCGTGGCGAGAGCGGTCGCCTTGCGCTTCATCGGGGCATCGAACGATCCCTTGCGACAGGTGAACCAATTGTCGATGTCGCCATCGGCTCGCAGCGCGTAGCTCTCGACCGAGTCAAAGCAACCTTTTTCCGCGAAGTAGGGAATGTTGGCGATCACATACCAATCTCCCATGTAGCGCGGAATATCCACATGGTCGACGGTCTTCAAAGGCACTGACATCGAACTGCACCCGGTCGCAGCGAAGGCCGCTATGATCATGAGTAAATAAATCTGAGCTCGCATGAAGTGGAAGTAATTTGCCCGAAAGGAAGTGGTGGGTCTGTAGGCGATCTGCGTAGCCGCATCGGGGGGTCCGCGCAGTGGTCAGATTCATCGATGGGTGCCGGGCAGACCATCGCCCGGTGGGCGCGCCATGCTGCCCGATCGCCGTGACGGCCCTCGCCACGCTGGTGGCGACCTCCGAGCGCGTCGCCGCGACGGCCGCGCGCTCGACCAAGGTGCGCGAACTCGCCGCTCTCTTACGGCTGCTCGCGCCCGAGGAGATCGAGGTCGCGGTGCACTACCTGTCCGGAGATCTGCCGCAGGGGCAGATCGGCATCGGCGGCGCGGCGCTGCGTCGTGCCGCCGAAGCGACGCTGCACGATGCCGGCGGCACCGCGACGGAGTTCGCCGCGGGGGCACCCGCGGCGCAACTGGCCATCCTCGACGTCGACCGCAGCATCACCGAGCTCGCGACAATCCGGGGCGCCGGCTCTGCCGTGCGCCGCGAGGCGGTACTGCGGGGCTTGTTCGCGCGAGCCACGGCGAACGAGCAACACTTTCTCATGCGGCTGCTGGTGGGGGAGCTGCGTCAGGGGGCGCTCGGAGGTGTCATGATCGATGCGATCGCCGCGGCGGCCGGTCAGCCCGTCGCGAACGTGCGGCGCGCCGCGATGTATGCCGGCGGGCTGGGCGCCGTGGCCCGCGCTGCCCTGCTCGACGGACCCGATTCACTCGCCCGCTTTCAGCTCACGCTGTTCTCACCGGTCGTCCCCATGCTTGCGCAGACGGCGGCGGATGTGGGTGAGGCACTCGCGCAGCTCGAGGGCGGGGTGGTGTTTGAATGGAAGATGGATGGCGCGCGCATCCAGGTGCACCGGAGCGGGGAGGACGTGCGCATCTACACGCGGGCGCTCAACGAGGTGACGGGCGCGGTGCCCGAGATCGTCGAGCGCGTGCGCGCGTTTCCCGAGCGCTCGTTCGTGCTCGACGGCGAGGCGATCGCGTTCGATGCGGCCGGCCGCCCGCACCCCTTCCAAATCACGATGCGCCGCTTCGGGCGCAAGCTCAATGTGGATGCGCTGCGTACGGAGCTGCCGATCCAGGCGTACTTCTTCGATGCGCTGCTGGTGGGGGGCACGAGTCTCGTCGATCGCTCGACCCGGGAACGGGCCGAGGCGCTCGAGCGGACGGTGCCTGCGGAGATGCGGATCCCGCGCCTCGTGACGCGCTCGGAGCCGGAAGCCCGGGCGTTCTACGATGCGGCGCTCGCGGCCGGTCACGAGGGGCTGATGGCGAAATCGCTCGAGGCACCGTACGAGGCGGGCAATCGCGGGGCGAGCTGGCTCAAGATCAAGCGCGCGCACACGCTCGATCTCGTCGTGCTCGCCGCGGAGTGGGGACATGGCCGGCGAACCGGGAAGCTCTCGAACCTGCACCTGGGCGCACTCGACCCGGCGAGCGGCGAGTACGTGATGCTCGGCAAGACCTTCAAGGGGCTCACCGATGCGATGCTCGAGTGGCAGACCCAGGCGCTGCTCGCACGCGAGGTACGGCGCGATGCGTGGACGGTGTACGTGCGCCCCGAGCTGGTGGTGGAAATCGCGTTCAGCGACCTGCAGGCGAGCGTGCGCTATCCGGGGGGACTCGCGCTGAGGCTCGCGCGCGTGAAGCGCTATCGGGACGACAAGCGCGCGGAGGATGCCGATACGCTGGAGGCGGTGCGGCGCCTCTTCGAATCTCAGGGCGGAGCGGGATAAACTGTCGGCGATGCGAATCGTCACCTACAACGTGAACGGCCTGACGGCGCGCTGGCCGAACCTCAAGCGCTGGCTCGCAGAGACGCGGCCCGACATCGTCTGCCTGCAGGAGCTCAAGTCGCCGCAGGAGCGCTTTCCGCTCGAGGAGCTGAAGGCGCTGGGTTATGGCGCGATCTGGCACGGCCAGAAGAGCTGGAACGGTGTCGCGATCCTGGCGCTCGATGCGCAGCCGGTCGAGATCCGCCGGGCGCTGCCGGGGGATCCCGAGGACGTGCACAGCCGCTACATCGAGGCGACGGTGCGCGGCATCACCGTCGGCTGTTTGTATCTGCCGAACGGCAACCCCTATCCCGGCCCGAAGTTCGACTACAAGCTGCGCTGGCTCGAGCGCTTTCTCACGCACGCCGCCCTGCTCGCCGCGCGCGCCGAGCCGGTGATCCTGGCGGGGGACTACAACGTCATCCCGACCGAACGCGATGTGTACAAGCCGGAACGCTGGGTCGATGATGCGTTGTTTCGAGTCGAGGTGCGGGAGGCATTCAGTAAATTGCTGGCGCAAGGCTGGACGGATGCGCTGCGCGCCCTGCACCCCGAGGAGACGATCTACACTTTCTGGGATTTTTTCCGCAACGCCTACGGGCGCAATGCCGGACTGCGCATCGATCACCTGCTCCTGAATCGCGCACTCGCCGGGCGCCTCACGGCGGCGGGGGTCGAGCGCGAGGTACGGGGCTGGGAAAAGGCGAGCGATCACGCGCCAACGTGGGTGCAGATCAAGGAATAAGCGCTGCCGGCTCTCTCAGGGAGGACATCATGCTGATCTTTCTCATCAACCTTGCGCGCATGGCCATGGTCGTCTGGATCATCTATGCGCTGTTGCTCATCTTCGCGCCGCAGTTTCTGGGCCGGTTGCCGGATCCCTATGGCGGCGGTCTGCAGGCGGTCATCGCCTTCGGCATCGGCTGGTGTCTCGACCGCGCGCTCGGGATCGTGCGACGGCGCGAGGCGGAGCGCCAGGAGGCGGCGGCAACGGGCCCGGCGGGCTCGACGGGTCCGGTGAGCGCCGCGGGGGAGCGCGGGGAGCCGCCGGAAAGCCGGCCGGAGATATAGAAATTGCGAACCATCGTCCCGAGCGTTCGCTGCTATTCCTCTGTGGGATTTTTGGGAACTTCAATCTTGCCGTTCTCGCCAATGAGGCCGGCGGGTTTGCCCGTGGTGGCGGCCTTGGCCGCGGCAAGTAGATAAGAAGCCCGTCCCGGAGCAATCCAGTACTCGGCCCGCTCGATGTCGACGCGAAGCAGGGCGAGGCGCGGATCCCCGGGCCCGTCCGGGTAATAGGCACGTTGTTCGACGCTCCAGAGCGCGGTGGCCTTCTCGACGTCCCGATACAGTCCCGCCGAACCGCTCACCGCAACATACTGGTGCTTGGCAAGATCGGCGTAGCCCAGGCTCACCCTCATGTCGCGGCGAAGCTCATCGACCTTGGGGCTGCCCCAATCGGTGAAGAACCAGAGCGTCGCGGCGTCGACTTGAAGCGTTTGTACCGGCCGGGTATGGAAGTGGCCGTCGCGGTCCACCGTGGTGAGAAGCGCGACCCGAATGTCGAGAATCAGGTGCCGCAACTTCGTCCAGTCACCCTGCGCAGCGCCCGTCATGTCCGCAAGCCTCGCGAAGCTCGTCGAAACCGCTCCTTGGATTTGGCTTTTTCGATTGCTGCCATTGCACGGGCTTTCACGATGCGTCGGATCAATGCGTAGGGGATGGGCTTCCCGAGTGGGAATTGCAGGTTACCCTTCGGCCCCGCGTAGGGCTTTGCGGCCCGCATCAGGTCATGGCCGCCTCGCACCGGAGGATATAAGCCGATGTGCTTCTTGAACGCCGCGTAATAGACCAGAATGCCTTTGAGCTTATACGCGGGAATTCCGTAGCTGATGGTTTCTTCGGCATCCGGGGCGGCCGCTTTGACCGCTTGACGTATCTTGCGGAGAATCACTTGAACGTCAGGTGCAAAAGTCGCGATGTAATCGTCCACGGTTTTGGGGATCGTTTTCTGCGGCACGACGGACCCTCGGATTCAGTTGATGCGAGTCATTTCATTCAAAGACACGGTCTTGTACAAACGCGGCTGTTGGCTGAGTGCGGCGGCCCTTGTCGCCGCCGTGGCTGCACCATCCGTCGTTGACAAAAGCATTTTCAATCAACCTGTCGTCCATATCGTCCCGATTTGCATTCTGATCGGTTTCTCGGTTTATTTCCTCCAAAAGGGGGGATTTTTCAGCGTGGCGGATGAGGTCGTCGACTGCGGAGATCACTTGAAAGTCCGGCGCGCAGGATTGGAGGTGGAAATACCCTTCTCGAATATTTCTGCTGCCGAAGTTTCCACGGTTTATCGCATGCATCGGATCACCGTGCATCTTCGCGAGCAAACCACGATGGGGAAGCGCATTGACTTCTGGCCGCAGGCGATTCTCTGGGGCAATCTTTTCGCAGTGCGACAGGTCGCCAGCGATCTGAATGATCGGGCGAGACGAGCGCGAGGTGGGGTGTGACATGAGGAGATTCCGATGAGCTGTGACCCGGATGTATTGAGGAGCGTCCCGCTCTTTGCGCTGCTCGACAACGATGAAACGGCCGTACTGGCGGCGCAAGTGGAGGTCAAGCAGTTCGCCGCCCGCGAACGCATCTACAAGAAGGGAGACGCCGGCGGCCAGGCCTACGTGATGCTCTCCGGAAAGGTGCGAGTCACGACGGTTGACGAAGATCAGCAGGAAGTCATCGTCGATGAGCCTGCGCGCGGCGAGTTCTTCGGCTTTGCGTCGATGCTCGAGCAAACCCCTCACCACACGACCGCGATTGCCCTGGAGCCCACCTCATGTATCGAGGTCTCCCGTGACGACATCGCCATCTTGCTGGAACGCAAACCGAGCGCGGGCATGGACCTGCTGACCGCGCTGGGGAGGCAGTTCCACGCAGCCAGCGAACTGATCCGAATGAGAGCCACGCGAAACCCGAATGAGCTCATTGAGACCGAAGCGACCTTTGCGGAGCACCTGGCCGATCACGTCGCGCGGTTTGGCGGATCCTGGACCTTCATCATCGCTTTCGGCGTCGTCATGGTGGTCTATGCCTCGATCAACATCGCCCTGCGCGGCAAGGCCTGGGACCCCTACCCCTTCATACTTCTCAACCTGTTCCTTTCGATGCTCGCGGCGATTCAGGCCCCCGTCATCATGATGAGCCAGAATCGTCAGGACACCAAAGACCGTCTGCGCGGGGAGCTCGATTTCGACGTCAACCGTCGTGCCGCCTCCGACATTCAGGGGCTCGCGCGCAAGCTGAATCTGCTGGATGAGAAGATCGACGACGCCATCGGCCTGGTGCGCGGCGGCAACGCAAACGAACCCTGAAGCACGGTGGGACCAACGCGCGCCAATGCACGGGATAAGACTCATAGCGGCCGCCCTGTTGCTGTTGACCGCCGAACGCGGCATGACGGAGGAGCATCGGCACGGGAATGGCGAGAAGCTGGGGCAGGTTCACTTTGCCACATCGTGCAACGAACCGGCGCAGGGCGAATTCAACCGCGCGGTTGCGCTGCTTCATTCCTTCCAGTTCGACGCCGCCATCGAGGGATTTAATGCCGTTCTGCGGACAGACCGTGCCTGCGCGATTGCGTACTGGGGAATGGCTCTGAGCGACTGGAGCAATCCTTTTGTGCCGGGGCAAAGAGCCGCGGGGCAGCTGCAACTCGGGCGGCAGAACGCTGAACGAGGCAAGGAGCTCGGCGCAAAAACGGAGCGCGAACGCGCCTATCTCGCGGCGGTGGGCATGCTGTACCGAGATTTTGACAGCACGCCGGAGCACGCGCGCCTGCTCGCCTATCGCGACGCCATGGAACACATAGCCGCAACGTATCCGAAAGATCATGAAGCGCGGATCTTCTACGCGTTGGCGCTCGCGGCGGCGGCGGATCCGCACGACAAGTCCTACGCGGACCAGCTCAAGGCGGGGACAATTCTCGAGGAGTTGTTTGCGCAGGAGCCGACCCATCCCGGTCTGGCACACTACATCATCCATGCGTACGACCTGCCCGCGCTGGCGGACCGAGCGCTGGTCGCGGCGCAGCGTTACGCGGGAATTGCCCCCGATGCGCCCCACGCACTGCACATGCCTTCGCATACATTTACCCGCTTGGGTTACTGGCAGGAGTCGATCGACAGCAACGTGGCGGCCGTTGCGGCCGCGCGGCGCCAGGGTCAGACGGCCGAAGAGTTGCATGCCAGCGACTACGCGATTTACGCCTACTTGCAAACGGGGCAGGACGAGGCTGCAGCCAGGATCGTGGCTGCACTGCCCGACATGGCTTCACGCTTCGATCCGAAGGCACTCCTCGGCGCCGGGCCGCCTTCGGCGGGCTATTTTGCGCTCGCGGCCATTCCGGCCCGATACGCCTTGGAACGTCAGGACTGGCGACGGGCTGAGGAACTCGCGCTGTCGGAGACACCGTTTCCCTACGGCGACGCGGTGACGTGGTTCGCCCGAGGATTGGGCGCAGCGCGATTGGGACATGTGGGGGCGGCAAACCAGGCAGCGACTGCACTGAGGCAGATTCAGGAGCGTCTGTCGAAGGGTAATGACTCCTACTGGGCGCGGCAGGTGGAAATTCAGGCCACGGCGGTCTCGGCATGGTCCGCGCTGGCGGCGGGCGAGAATGAGGCGGCCTTGCGGCAGATGGAACTGGCAGCGGGATTGGAAGATGGGACAGAGAAAAGTGTGGTGACACCGGGGCCGCTGTTCCCGGCACGGGAATTGCTCGGAGAGATGCTGTTGGAGTTCCATGAGCCCGCAAAGGCGCTGGTGCAATTCGAAGCGACACTCGAGAGGGAGCCGCGGCGCTTCCGGTCGTTATATGGAGCGGGCCGCGCCGCGCAGCTCAGCGGGAGCAGCGATTTGAGTCAAAAGTATTTTGGCGAACTGCTGGCGGTTTGCGCTCGCTCCGACGAGCCAGGAAGACCCGAGATCAATGAAGCGCGTGAGGCCTTGGCGAAGCGCAAGATCTGAGGACGCTGACCAGGAGACACGCAGGCAATGGATGACGACTACGACGTGCTCATCGTCGGGGCTGGCGTTTCCGGGATTGGCATGGCCTGCCAACTCGCCACGAAGTGCCCCGACAAGCGAATGGCGATCCTCGAAAGACGCACCTCCATGGGCGGCACCTGGGATTTGTTTCGCTATCCGGGAGTGAGGTCCGATTCGGATATGCTGACTTACGGCTTCCGCTTCCGACCCTGGATGGGTGCAAGCGTGTTTGCCGACGGACCTTCCATCAAGCGCTACTTGACCGAGACCGCGCGCGAGTACCGCGTCGACGAAAAGATACAGTTCTCTTTGCGGATCCTGAGAAGCGAGTGGCTCAGCGCCGAAAAGCATTGGGTCGTGACGGCGGCCGAAGAAGACACCGGGAACGAGCGGCACTTCACTTGCTCGTTCCTGGTCGTCGCGACCGGCTACTACAACTTTGATCGCGGCTATCTTCCGACGTTTCCGGGCAAGGAGCGTTTCAAGGGATTGTTCATCCATCCGCAGCATTGGCCGGAACGAGTGGATTACCGGGGAAAGCGCGTCGTGGTGATCGGCAGCGGTGCCACCGCGGTTACGATCGTCCCGTCCCTGGCGAGAGAGGCTGCGCATGTAATCATGCTGCAGCGCTCCCCCAGTTATGTGTTCCCTTTCCCCGGCAAAGACCCGCTCGGCGTGGTTTTGCGGCGGGTGCTGTCCACTCGCTGGGCATACGCTCTCTTGCGGCGCCGCAACGTCCTGATTCAGCGCTCCATGTACCGGTTCTCGAGGCGCTTCCCCCGCCTGGCAAGATCATTGCTGCTCGCTTCCGCACGACGACGGTTGGGGCCTGGCTTCGACATGAGCCATTTCAGTCCGAGCTATATGCCCTGGGACGAACGCCTGTGCGTGGCTCCGGACGGTGATCTGTACGAGGCCTTGCGGGAGAACAGGGCATCGGTCATCACCGATCGGATCGAGACCTTCACCGAACGCGGCATCGCCCTCAAGTCCGGTCGGGAGCTCGAAGCGGACATCGTCGTGGCGGCCACAGGCCTCGATTTACAGGTGCTGGGCGGCATGGAGCTGCGGGTCGATGGCGAGGTGAAGAAGGCGGGTGATCGCATGACCTATAAGGGCGTGCTCGTTCAAGACATACCCAACTTCGCGATCTTGCTGGGCTACACCAACGCCGCCTGGACGCTCCGGGTCGATGTGGCCGCGGACTATGTGTGCCGTCTGCTGAAGGAGATGGATCGGCGTCGCGTCAGAGTCGTCACGCCACGAGCTCCCTCCGGCGAGCTGCAGAATGAAGGTATTCTCGACGCACTCAAGGCGGGTTATGTGCGACGGGGTGGCGCCCTCATGCCGCGCCAAGGCCGGGATGTGCCCTGGCGGGTATTGCATCACTACGAAAAGGACCGCGTGATGTTCCGCCGATCCGTCGATGATCCGGCATTGGAATGGGGAGCTGCGGCGCCCCGGCCGGTATTGCAGGCATAGGGCAGTTCGGGCGAGGATCAACCGTGACGGAATTTTCGCGCCGCCCCTCCTCGCCGGAATCTCGCAGCTGGCCGCCGCATTTGATCCTGGTCATGGCGGGGTCGATCCTGGTGCTCGCCGCCATGACCTGGCTGGCGTCGCGCGGACTGGGTCAGCTGCGTGAAGATACGGAGTGGCTGGTGCACACCGAGCGGGTGCGCTTCGAGATCCGCCAACTATTGCAACTGCTCACAGATGTTGAAACCTCCGTCCAGGCGTATGAGGACAATGGGTATGAGCAGTTCCTCGGGCCTTATCGAGCGGCGCTGCCGCGGATTCCAATCGAGCTCACAACTCTCGAACGGTTGACGGCCGATAACCCCGCCCAACAGCGCTCGGTCGCGCGGCTTCGCGCTCTTTCCGACATTCGGATAGCCGAAGCTCAGCGGGTGGCGAGCGTGGCCGCCGGCGGAGATCTCGCCGGAGCTCGAGCCCTCACGACCGGCGGCGAGGGAAAGCGCGCCATGGACGAGATCCGCGCAGTCGTCGCGCAGATGCTGGCCGAAGAGGAACGCCTTCTGGATCTGCGTACGCGACGCAGCCGCGAGTCGCTCGCCGACGTGGCGCGCGCTCAATGGGGCGTCGGCGGTTTGGCGGCCATGCTGCTGCTGCTCATCGCCTACACCACGGTGCGTCACAACAACCGCGTGCGCCGTTCCGACCAGACTCTCGCAACGATGCTGCTCAGCGTCGGCGATGCGGTGATCGCCACGGATGCTCATGGCCGGGTGCAATTCATGAACGCCGTTGCTGAAAGCCTCACCGGCTGGCGCCACCAGGACGCCTACGGGCGACCGCTCGAGGCGGTGTTTCGCATCGTCAATGAAGAAACGCGGGAGGCCATCGAGAGCCCCGGTTCGAAGGTTCTCCGCGAGGGCCGCATCGTCGGTCTCGCCAACCACGCGCTGCTCATCGCGCGCGATGGACACGAATACCCCATTTCAGATTCCGGTGCCCCGATCAAAGACGGCGACGAGCTGATCGGAGTGGTCATCGTCTTTCGCGACGCCACGGCGGAGCGCGCCGCGGAGCGTGCACTCAAAGACCGTGAGCGTCAGTTCGTGAGCTTGGCGAATGCCATGCCGCAGCTCGTGTGGACAGAAAGCCCGGACGGGGCTCACGAGTACTTCAATCGGGGCTGGTATGCCTACACCGGCTTGACCGAGGAGGAGTCCCGCGCGGCCGACGCGTGGCCGCGGGTGATGCATGCGGATGATGAGGCGCGGGTGAGGGGCCGCTGGGCACGATCGCGCGCGAGCGGCGAGCTGTACGAAACGGAATTCAGGCTGCGCCGCCACGACGGGGCCTATCGCTGGTTTCTGGTGCGAGCCGTCGCGGATCGCGACTCCAATGGCAACATTCTGCGATGGCTCGGTACCTGCACCGATATTCACAACACGAAGCAAACCGAAGACACCTTGCGCAGGACCGAAGCGGCGCTGCGGGATGCGGATCGGCGCAAGGACGTGTTCCTGGCGACACTGGCGCACGAGCTGCGCAACCCCCTGGCGCCCATTCGGAATGCCGCCCGGCTGCTCGAGAAGCCTGCACTCGATCCGCAGGATCTCGAGCGCTGCCGCTCCATCATCTTGCGCCAAGTGCGTCACATGGCGTCCTTGCTGGACGATCTTCTGGATATCTCACGAATCACGCGCGGCGCATTTGCGCTCAAAAAGCAGTATGTGAGCTTGCAGGCGCTGCTGACTGAAGCGGTCGAGACGGCGCGGCCCCTGATCGATGCGAGACGCCACACGCTGACGACGGACTGGCCGTCCCAGCCGATTGAAATCGAGGCCGACCCCGTACGGCTCGTGCAAGTCGTGGTCAATCTCTTGACCAATGCTGCCAAATATACCGATCCCGGGGGCGCGATCACCTGCTCGGCGCGAACGGAGGGTGACGCCGTCGTGATCTCCGTTCGCGACACCGGCATTGGGCTCGCGCCGGACATGCTCGGCGAGGTGTTCGAGATGTTTTCGCAGGTCCAGCCCAACCAGGGCCACTCGGATGATGGGCTGGGGATTGGACTCGCGTTGGTGAAAGGCCTGGTTGAGTTGCACGGAGGCCGGGTGGAAGCGCGCAGCGCCGGGCTCGGGCAGGGATCGGAATTTACGATCCATCTACCCGACCTTCGGGTGGCCACCGGGACCATCCAAGACTCGAGCATGGCGATTCAGCCGCCGAGCACCCTCTCCGAGCGCCGCGTTCTCATTGCGGACGATAACCGCGATGGCGCAGAGAGTCTCGCCATGTTGCTGGAAGGCCTGGGCTACAAGGTCCGCCTCGCGCACACGGGCGTCGATGCTCTCATACTGGCCGCGCAGCACCGGCCCCACGTCGCCATACTCGACATCGGCATGCCGGGCAAAAGTGGCTTCGAGGTGGCGCAGCAGATTCGCCGCGAAGCGTGGGGCTCACAGGTCACCTTGATCGCTGTCACCGGGTGGGGGCAGGAAGAATACAAACGGGCATCCCAGAGCGCCGGCTTCGATCATCACCTGGTCAAACCCGTCGATCTGGAAGCACTTGAAGCAATCCTTTTGCCGAAGGCAGGCTGACTCGATGCCGCATCCGGGAGGTTACTAGAGTGGCTCAAATCATTCCGCGCCGAGATTTTCTGACCCGGGCCGGCGCCGCGGCCGTCGTCGGTGCCTTCAGCAGTTGCGCGCTCGACACGCGCCGGCCCCCCGATCTTTCGCAACTGGTACTTCCACCACTGCGTACCGCGCCGGATCGAATCTCGGCAATCACGGTGTGCACACGGCCCTTCCGAGCGCAGGGTCCTCGGCTCGAAGTTGAATGCCGCAGCGACAAGACCCTGATTCATAACTACGGACACGGCGGCAGCGGCTGGTCGCTCTCCTGGGGATACGGGTACGACGCAATGCGACTGGCGCTGGCCACAGGCGAGCGCGACTTCGCCGTGATTGGTTGTGGTGCGATCGGCCTCACCACCGCCGTACTGCTCGCGCGCACGGGGGCGCGTGTCACGATATACGCCAGGGACCTGCCGCCCTTCACGCGCTCCTCCTGGGCCACAGGCGTGTTCTCACCCGATTCGCGCATTGCACTGGCCGAGTACGCCACGCCCGAGTTCAAGAAAACCTGGAACGAGCGGGCCCGCTATTCTTATCGAACCTACCAAAGCCTGCTCGGCCTGGCCGATCAACCCGTCGAATACCTCGACTCGTACGCCGTGGACGCCGGGCAGGCCGCGCCGGGCGGTCATGGGGCCAACGAGGGCCGGCCCGCCTTCGCGCAACTCGCGGGCGAGCTACTCGCCGACCTCGAACCCAAAAACCGCACATTCCCCGCCGGAACCCATACCCTGGGAGCACACCGCCTGACGCGCTCCACGACGTTCATGTTCAATCTGAGTGCGTATACGCGCCTCTTGATGTCGGACTTCCGCGCCGCCGGCGGGAAGATCGAGGTGACCGAGTTCACCTCGCCTGCCGACTTCTCCCGCCTTCCGCAAAAAACGCTCGTTCATGCAACCGGCTATGGTGCCCGCGCTCTTCTCAACGACGAGTCGGTCATTCCGGTGCGCGGACAGGTTGCGCGCACACCGCCGCAGGAAGGCATTCACTATGCCCTCGAGTACCGCGACAGCTACTTCGCTCCGCGTCGCGACGGCTTCGTTTTTCAGATGATTGGCGACGACGATTATTACGGCTATGGCAATGACACGACCGTGCCCGATCGGGTCGAGGCCGAACACGCGATAGAGACGATCCAGTCGCTATTTCCGGCGGCGTGAGCGAGCGATGCACGTGACTGATATCCTCTGCAACAAGATGATGCGCCCGTCGAAACCGCTCCTCGCGGCAGCACTGCTCTTATCAGGCGTGTGCACGCATGCGGCAGACCTTGCAGCCTACGCGGCCCGGGATGCGCAGCGGTTGGTGGCGTGCATGCAGGCATTCGACTCAGATTGCGCGAACTCCCTGACCTACACGAAAATCGCCGAGCGTCATGGGCTCACGCGGGATCAAATCGACCAGCGCGTGGGGCAGATGTACCGCGCGATGAAGTCGATGAACGCGAAGTATTCGCGCTTTGACCTGGACAAGCCATGGACGCCCTTCGTGGCGCGGGAACTGACCTATATCTTCATCCCCTACCGCAGTGTCCTGGAGACTCCGGAGGAGAAGGCATCGTCTCAGTCCTACTTCGTAGGCGTCTCGGATGATTCCGGGAGTACCTGGAAGTTTTTTGATGGACAAAGCATCACGCAGGACAACGTCGCCTCGATCATCCCCGGTTTCAGGGGAGGGGAGTTGCCGCCGGTGTCAGTCAGCCGGTCCCCTACTTCATAGCGGGCGACCTGATCCGCATCGAAACGGTGCAGCTCCGGGAAAGCAACTTGGGCAGGTTCGTTGATGGCGAGCTTCCTGGATTGGTCAGCACCTATAAAGGCATCCATGCCCATCCGGAACTGTCTCATCACGAAGAAATGACGGCAGCCCTGTTGGCGACCGAGCTGCGCAAGGCTGGCTTCACGGTCACCGAGCACGTTGGCAGATACCCCGATGGAACGCCGGCCTATGGCGTCGTCGCCATACTCGAGAATGGTCCTGGCCCCCGGTTGCTGATCCGTACCGACCTGGATGCGCTGCCGATTGTCGAGGAGACGGGCCTCAGCTACGCGAGTCACGTGAAGAGCAAAAACGCAGCCGGCCAGGAAGTCGGTGTGATGCATGCGTGCGGCCATGATGTGCATGTGACCAATATGATCGGCACGGCGCGAGCGCTTGCGAGCACCCGCGCGAAATGGCACGGAACGCTGATGCTCATCGGGCAACCGTCCGAGGAAACCCTGGATGGAGCGAAGGCCATGCTGAGCGACCATCTTTACGAGCGGTTCGGGATGCCCGATCTCACAATTGCACTGCATGACACCAACTTGCGGGCGGCTGGGACTGTGGCTCTCACCAGTGGACCGGCGATGGCCGGTGTGACCTCGGTCGATGTCACGCTGCGCGGTATCGGCGGCCATGGCGCGCAACCCCAGAGCGGCAAAGACCCCATCGTCATGGCGGGCGAGTTTATCGTGCAAGTGCAAACCATCGTCAGCCGACAGGAAAACCCGCGCGATCCCACGGTCGTGACGATCGGCGACATCCACGGCGGCACCAAGCGCAACGTGATCCCGTACGAAGTTAAATTGGAGCTGACCACGCGCGCTTTCAGCGACAAGGCCATGCAGATTATCTTGGATGGCATCAGGCATGCCGCGCAGGGCGTAGCGCTGTCCGCAGGAGTTCCGGAGGACCGGCAGCCGATCGTCACCATTCTGGAAAATGAGTCGGGCCCCGCGACCTATAACGATCCGGCGCTCACGACCCGGGTAAAGGCTGCGCTCGTCGATGCCTTGGGCGCGCAAAATGTCTTTGATGAGGATCCGTATATGGCGAGCGAGGATTTTGGTCTCTTCGGGCTCGAAGGCCATCGCATTCCGACGGTTCTGTTCTGGCTCGGGGCGATGGATCCCTTGAAGCTGGCTGCGGCGCAAGCGGCAGGAAAGTCCCTGCCGGGTGGGCACACGAGTTTATTCGAGCCGGTTCCTGAACCGACTCTGCGCACCGGGGTCACGGCGATGACGTCCGTGGCAATCGCCCTGCTGCAACCGTAGGCCAACATGTCTGCGAAAGCAGAAGATCTCATGCGTCAGCAATGCAACCGTAGGGGTGCCCGGGGAGCCGAGGCAGCCCGAGTTGCTGTCGTTCTTCACTTTTGCTATCGCTCCGCGCGGCACCGAAGCGGAGGTGCGTGAAATCCTGAACGCTGCGGTACAGCCGCCGGTGGGTATCGGCACCGCGCTGGCTGCGCTGGGTAAGCGCGCCGGCGGCGTTGATCTATCCTGCCCTCGTAAGCGCAGTCCGGCGCGGGCGGCGAGCTTTGAATCTTGATCATTCTGGATCTCGTATCCCTATTCGCAGATCGTATTCTTCCGTTTGGCGAGCGCTCCGCAGAGGCCTACGCCCAAGTCGTTACTGCCGCAAATGGAGTGCCATTGGCGCTTCGGCGGCGGCGGCGGCGGCGCCGCGCGCCAGCGCAGCGAATGCCCGCAGCGCCGCACCCTGCCCCCAGGGCGAGGGTTCCGTCGGGCAGTGCTCGTAAGTCTTGATGTCCCAGCTCGGCAGCACATCGGCGCTCACGCCCGTATAGGTGCCATCCTCGGCGAGTGCCGCCCGCGCGGCGGCGCTCGCCCGCTCGAGGGCCTCCCGAGGCAGCGCGACCAGCCCGCGAGCCGCCGGATGCAGGGCCGCCGCCACATAGAAGCTCGCCGTCGAGGTCTCGGATGCGGCCGCCGGATGATCGAGCACTGCGGGCCAGTGGCCGTCATCTCCCTGGGTTTGCGCGAGTCGCTCGAGCAGTTGAGCCGCGAGATCCGCGACCTCCGCGGTGCCCGCGTCTTCGCTCAATTGAATGAGATCGAGCAGACCGAGCACCGCCCATCCCATGCCGCGGCTCCAGGCGACCTCGTTGTTGCGCCGGCGGGTCGGGTCGAACCATTGCGCCCAACCTGCTCGGCAGCGAAGCGCCTGCATCCCGTCGAGTGCGATGCGGATGGCCTTCGCGGCGAAACGGCGGTCCCCGGTCCAGCGCGCCGCCATCGCATAGGTCGCGGGCAGATGATAGAGCGCATCGATGCACACCCCGTAGCGGAACGCCATCCGGTGCGGCTCGAGCGCCGGAATCGCGCCGTACGCGATCGGCAGCGCCTCGAGCGCGCCGAGTAACCGATCGCCGGCGCGCTTCGGTAGATCGCCCTGCATGACGAGCCCGACGAGCGCCGCGCCGGGCGCGAGCACGTCGTCAAAATTCGGCGGGCAATGCCGCTCCCAGCGCTCCAGGATCTCGAGCACGTGTGCACGCTGCGACCCGGCGATGAGCGCATGCGCTTCGAGCAGTCCGTCGATGGCGATGGCATCGCCCCAGTACCAGCAATGGAAACGCCAGTCGCTCGTACGCTCTGCCACGCGGCGCAGCGCCGACAGGGCGTCATCGGATACGAGGGCCCGCATCGAGAGCGTCAGGTTTTCCGTGCGGCCAGCGCGCCGAGCACCGCCTTGGGTGTGATGGGCAGGTGCCGCAGACGCGCGCCCGTTGCGTTGAAAATGGCGTTCGCGATCGCCGGTGCAACCACGGTCACGCCGGGCTCTCCGAGGCCCACGGGCGCCTCGGTGCTGTCGACGAAACTGATGTCCATCTCCGGCACATCGCTGATGCGCAGCGGCCGATAGGTATCGAGATTCGTGTCCTTCACCTGGCCGTTCACGAACTCCGTGCCTTCGTGCAGGGCCATGCTGAGTCCCCACAACGCGCTGCCTTCGATCTGAGCCCGGGCGCTGTTGGGATCGACGATCGTACCCGCATCGACCACGAGCGTGAGCTTCTCCACGCTCACGACACCGCTCCCTCGGTCGACACGCACGCGCGCGGCGCAGGCCACCCAGGTCGGCATATCGCGCTCCTGCCCGAAGCTGGTCCCGAGTCCGAGGCCGGTATCCGCGGGCAATGCGCTGCCCCACCCTGCTCGCGCGGCGGCACGGCGCACCACTTCCGCCTGGCGAAGCGCACCACCGACGGCGCTCGGCGGCGAGCCGGCATCGCCCCCGTGGCCGTCGAGCAACTGCAACCGAAATGCCACCGGGTCGGCATTGATGTGATGCGCCGCTTCATCCATGAAGCTTTCCACGGCGAAGTTCGTCCAGCCCGGTCCCACCGAGCGCAGCCAGCCCGGACGGAAGGTGGCATTGGCGAGATCGTTGGAGATCGCCCTCACCTTTTGTGCGCCCACGTCGTACCAGTGATCGGCGCCGGCGATCGCGAACGGATCGAAGAGCGCGCCTTTCTGGCCTTTGGACATGAAGGCGGGCGCCACGACCTGGGTCGGCCAGCCCGCCGCCGCGTGATGCTCCATGGCGGTCACCTTGCGTTTCTCGTCGAACGCCATGCGCAGCGTCTGCACCGAGGGCGAGCGCACCGAATCGAATCGCGCATCATCGATCCGCGTCAGCACCATCTTGAGCGGCCGGCCCAGCGCCTTCGCCGCGAGTGCGGCGGGCACCGCGTAATCCCCATTCAAGCGCCGCCCGAAGCCTCCGCCCACCAGATAGGTACGCATGATGATGCTGCTCTCGGGCCGCTGCAGCGCCTTCGCGATCGTCGGCAGGATCAAGCTCTGCCACTGATTGCCGGTGTGGATCTCGAAGATGCCGTCCTTTTCGAACGCCAGCGCATTGACCGGTTCGAGCTGATAGTGCAGCACCGTCGATGTCGTGTAAGTCTGCTCGACGACCGAATGCGCGGCCTTGAACGCGGGCGCGGTGTCCGCGGTCCCCGTGTCGAGCAGCACCCCCGCATCGCTCTTGCCGATCAGCGCCGTGGCGTGTGCTTGAATGTCGGCCTCGGAGACAGCCGCGGTCGGACCCGCAGTCCAGGTGACCTTCACCAGATCCGCGGCGCGAATCGCCGCAGGATACGTCGCGGCGACCACCATGACCCACCCGGGAACCGTCGCGGAAGGGTCCTCGAGCACGATGCTGCGGATGTATCCCTTGACGTTCTGCGCCGCGCTGTCATCGACGGCGGTCACGACCGATCCGTTGCGGGTGGGCGGTATCTTCGGACGGCCGTAGACCATGTTGGCCTCGGTCGCATCGATCCCGTAACGAGCGGTCCCGTTGGTCTTGGTGGCGATGTCGAGCGCGACCACCTCGCGTCCCACCAGGCGACGCTCCGCCGCCGGCTTGATGGGCAGCGCCTTGAGCTCGTCCGCCGAGAAGCGCCGGCTCAAATTCGCGCGCCGCACGATGTCCCCGTAGGTGACCTTGTGCCCGCCCGAGAGAACGGCGCCGCTGCGCGCCGTGCAGCTCTGCGCAGGAACGCCGAGCAACTTCGAGCCCGCCTCGATGAGGGCGATGCGGCCGGCCGCGCCCGCGCGGCTGTAGACGGGCCAGCTCTGCCACACCGACCAGCTGCCGCCCGTGACCATGAAGCCCCATTTGGGATCGGTGTCGACGTGCACGATCTGCACCCGCTCCCAGTCCGCCTCGAGCTCATCGGCGAGGATCCGGGCGATGGCCGTACCCACATGCTGGCCCATTTCGCAGCGGATGATGTTGACGGTCACCGCGCCCGCCGCGTCCACCGAATACCAGACGGTCGGCTGGAACACCGCGCCGCTCGGCGCCGGTAGCTGGCCGCCGGGCAGCGCGGGATCCATCGCCGCAAGCGCGCTCCCGGCAAACGTGAACGCAAGGCTCGCACCCGACATGCCCACCAGGAAATCACGCCGCGTGAGCGCGAGGGTCTCGGAGCGTTGCGCGTCGCCCAGCTTGATCATGCGGAGTTGCTCGCCGCGGCGGTGGCGGCGTCGGCGGGCGCCCGCTCGGCGGCCGCGGGCGCCGGTTTGAGGGCCGCCGCCGCCTGTTTGATGGCGGCGCGAATTCGCACATAGGTCATGCAGCGGCACAGGTTGCCCGCCATCACCGCATCGATGTCCTCATCGGTCGGTGCGGGAAAGTCCTTCAAGAAAGCCGCCGCCTGCATGATCTGCCCGGACTGGCAGTAGCCACACTGCGGCACCTGCAAGGCGCCCCAGGCCTGTTGCACCGGATGCGCACCGGCCGGATCCAGTCCCTCGATCGTGGTCACCGCGGCGCCCGCAACCGCACCCAAGGGCGTGATGCAGGACCTCGTCGCCCGGCCCCCGACGTGCACCGTGCAGGCACCACAGAGGCCGATGCCGCAACCGAATTTCGTGCCGGTGAGCGCGAGCTCATCGCGGATCACCCAGAGCAGCGGGGTGTTGCCGGGAGCATCCACCGACACGGTGCGGCCATTGATCGTGAAACGCGTCATGTCAGCTTAAGCTCCCGGCCTCATGGTGATGGCTTCGGCGGACTGTCCGGCCGGCGCAGTGCCGCGACCGTCTTGTCGAGATTCGGCCACGGCGGCAGATCGGTGCGCGTGGCGCGCAGGTAGGCCGCGAGCATCGCGATATCCGCGTTGCTGAACCCACCGCCGAACGCGGGCATCACCACCCCGGGGGCGCCCTCCTCCGCACTCACGCCGCCGAGCACGACACGAATCAGATTCGTGGGCTCGCGCAGACTCACCGCGCTCACGAGGGCGA